>Ga0115007_10000018_pt1 | contig 75478 bp, 69 predicted proteins | sample ArcOceMetagenome_2_FD_87166 | JGI IMG/M metagenome (GOLD analysis project Ga0115007, IMG submission 87166) | Marine eukaryotic phytoplankton communities from Arctic Ocean - Arctic Ocean ARC135M Metagenome | ecosystem: Environmental > Aquatic > Marine > Oceanic | place: Arctic Ocean | collected...
AAAAAAAAAAAAAAAAAATAAAAAAAAAAAAAAAAAAAAAAAAAAAAAAATAAAATTCCATTTTATATTTCTAATTTAGACAAAATAACTGAGATAAGTTTTTTTAGAAAAAAAATAGCTAAAAAAATGATATACTCCAAGAAGATATCGTCACATGTTACCTCTTTTATTGAAGCAGATATTACTAATATTTATAAATGGAGAAGAAAATATAAAAAATTATTTATTAAAAAATTAGGTTATAATATTAGCTATACTTCTATTTTTATTAAAATAATATCAAAAGTTATTAAAAATTTTCCAATTATTAATTCTTATATATATAATAATAAAATTATAAAAAAAAAAAATATAAATATTGGTATTGCAGTTTCATTAAAAAATGGAAATCTTGTTGTTCCTGTTATTAAAAACGTTGATAAAATGGATTTAGTTGAGATTGCTGTTAAGATAAAAGATATGATACACAAGGCTTATTTAAATAATTTAACATTTAAAGATATTTCAGACGCAACATATACAATTTCAAATATTGGAACTTTTAAAAATCTAATGGGGACGCCTGTGATTACTCAACCCCAGGTTGCCATCTTAGCTTTTGGCGAGGTAATTACAAAACCATCTATTGTAAAAAATTTAAAAGGCAATTTAATCAAAGCTAGGCAAAAGATTTTCTTCTCTCATTCTTATGATCATCGTATCGTCGATGGCTATTTAGGTGGTGGTTTTTTAAAAAATCTTGTAAAATATTTGGAATTATTTGATTTAAATAAAAATATTTTTTAAATTTTTATTATTAAATAAAATTTAATTATTTTTTATTAATACTTTTTATAAAAAAAAATAAATTATGTTAAATAGCAATGTTGATGATTTTCAAAAAAACTTAATAAAATTAAAAATAAATAATAATTTTTTGAATCAAAGCAAGGAATTAAAAAAAAATTTAGATAAAATATTATTGTTAAATAATAAATATTTACGTTTGTATTCGGAGTTTGAAAATTTTAAAAAGAGAAATATAAAAGAAAGAAAAAGAATAATTGACAATTCAAGTAAAGTTATTTTATTAAAATTTATTTCTATATTAGAGGATTTTGAAAGAGCACTTTTATCTTTAGGTGATGATGAATTTATTTCTATAAGAAATGGTATAAATATTATATATACTAAGTTTTCTGATATTTTATCAAAAGAAGGGGTTTTAAGAATTATTGTTAATAAAGGGGATGATTTGGATCACGAAAAACATGAAGTAATTAGCCAGATTTCTATTCAAGATTTGAAATTAAAAGGCAAAATTGTTTCTATTGTTGAGAATGGATATTTTTTTAATAAAAAAGTAATAAAATTTACTAAAGTAATAATTGGGGTATAATTAAAATGTCAAAAAAAGATTATTATGAAGTTTTAGGTTTAACACAAGGTGCGACATCTATTGAAATTAAAAAGGCATATCGAAAAGTTGCAATGAAATATCATCCTGATAAAAATCCAGACAATCCTGATGCAGAAAATAAGTTCAAAGAAGCTGCTGAAGCCTATGAAGTTTTGGGAAATGTTGAAAAAAAAAGAAACTATGATAAATTTGGTCACGCAGGTATTAATAGCAATGGCTTTAGTGGTGTCAATGCAGAAGATATTTTTTCGCAATTTAGTGATATTTTTAATCATTCTGCAACTAGCGGGTTTGAGTCTTTTTTTAGTGGAAGCGCAGGTAATGACCAGTCAAAAATAGGATCAAATTTAAAAATTAAACTTAAGTTAAGTTTAAAAGAAATTGCAAACGGGGTTGATAAAAAAGTAAAAATAAAAAAATACAATCTTTGTGACGTTTGTAGTGGTAATGGTTCTAAGAATGGAGGATCTCTTAAGAAATGCAATGTCTGTAATGGAACAGGTCAAATAAAAAAAATTTCAAAAACTGTTATAGGTCAAATTATGACATCTTCTTTTTGTAATACTTGCAATGGCGAAGGTAAAATAATTTCTAAAAATTGTATTTTTTGCAGAGGTGAAGGCAGGATTCTGGAAGAAGAATTAGTTCATTTAAAAATTCCCTCAGGAGTTAGTAAGGATATGCAGCTTTCTATGTCTGAAAAAGGTAATTTTCCTATTAGAGGAGGAACGCCTGGTGATCTTTTAATTATTATAGAAGAAGAAAAAAACTCTTTATTAAAAAGAGATGGAAATGATATCATATATAATCTTTATATTAATTTTGTTGATGCAGTTCTTGGAAATTTTATAGAAGTTCCAACTATTGATGGTATTACAAAAATTAAAATATTACCTGGTACATATAATGGAAAAGTTTTACAGTTAAAAGGAAAAGGTATTAAAGATATAAGTGGTAAATTCAGAGGTGATCAAAAAATTTATATTAATATTTGGACGCCGAAAAATTTAACAGAAAAAGAAAGGTCTATTATAAGGTTACTGAAAGATTCTCCTAACTTTATTCCAAAACCGAATAAAAAGGATAAAAATTTTTTTTAAAAAAAACTTTTCAAAAAGTTTTTTTTTTAAAAAAAACTATATATTGATATATGTTATAATATTCATTATCTATCTTGTCTACTAAAATAATTTTTTTTATAATTTTTTTTATTTTTCCTATTATTTTAGAAGGCTTGATATTTAATAGTTTTATAATTTTTTTACCATTAATAATTGTTTTTATTTTTTTTTTATACAAAAAATTAATTTTTTTATTTTTATTTTTATTAAAATGATATAATGTTATTAAATTTTTTAAAAATTTTATATTAAAATTTAATGGTAAGTTGATTTTTTTAAAAATTTTAGATATTATTTTTATTTTTTTGTTAAATATAAATTTAATACTTGTTGTTTTTATGATTGGATTTATTACATCGTGCAACAAAGATACCCACTTTAATGATAATTTTTTAAATATTTTTGAAATATCATTCAAAACAGAAAGATTGTAAAAAAAATTATTTCTATAATTTTTTTTAAAACTATGTACTATATTTAGATATTCTAATTCTGGTAAAATAAACTTCAATATCTTACCTTTTGATAGTATACAAAAACCTATAGATGGCTTTTTTGATAAAATAATTTTATTAATTTCTTTAATAATTCTTTGTTGTGATATAATTTTAATTCTTTTTTTATTTATTTTTATTGATTTTAATATATTGCTTTTTAATTTAAAATTCAATTGTGTTGCAAATCTTGCGGCACGAAATATCCTTAATGGATCATCTAGAAAAGTTTGATTAGGGTTTTTTGGAGTTTTAATAATTTTTTTTTTTAAATCTTGTATTCCATGAAATAAATCTAGAGTTGCTCCCCATTTATTTTTATTAATTGAAATATATATTATATTAACTGTAAAATCCCTCCTAAATTGATCGGCAACTAGATTGCTATTTTTAATATCAGGATTTCTGGATTCTTTTTTGTATGATTCTTTTCTTGCATTTATAAATTCAATATTATAATTTTTATAATTTATCATTATTGTTCCAAATTTTTTAAACATAAAAATTTTTTTTAATGGATTTATTTTTTCTATAATTTTATCAACAAGTTTTGTGCTATCCTTCAGAGATACTATATCTATATCTTTTGATTTTTTGTTTATTATTATATTTCTTATAAAACCACCTACTATATATGTTTTTAAATTTAATTTATTGGATATATTTTTTATTAATTTAAATATTTTGTATTTATTAAGAAATTTTGAATAATTAAGCATCAGTTATAATATTTATTAGTGAATCTAGAGGGACTTGAACCCCCAATCTTTGCATTCGTAGTGCAATATTTTATCCAATTAAACTATAGATCCAATTATTATAAAATTAAAATATTTTTTTTAAATAATACTATTTTAATATAATTTTTTTCTTAATCTTGAAATTGGTATATTTAATTTCTGTCTATATTTTGACACAGTCCTTCTTGATATTTTATAATTTATTTTTTTTAAAACCAAAGCAATACCTCTATCTGAATTTGGGTTTTTGTTATTTTCATTTTTAATAATTTTTAAAATTTTATTTTTAATTATTTTATTACTAATTTCTATTCCTTTTATATTTTTTATTTTATCTGAAAAAAAAAACTTAAGAGTATAGATATTTAAATTTGTTTGTATAGATTTATTATATATAATTCTGGATATTGTGGATATATTCATTTTAATTTGTTTTGCAATATCTTTAAGTATCATTGGTTTTAATTTAGATTCATTCTCTTCTTTAAGAAAAAATTTATTTTGTATATCTATGATAACTTGAATAGCAAGTAGTAGTGTTTTTTGTCTTTGATTGATTGCATTAATAAACCACTTTCCCAGTTCTATCTTATTCCTTATAAATGAAGTTATTTTTTTATTTAAGTAATTATTTTTTTCTATTTTTTCTAAATAATTTTTATTTATTTTGATATTTGGAGTATTTTTTTGATTTAAAAAAATTTCTATTTTTTTTTCTTTTTTTTTTATAATAAAATCAGGATATAGAACTTGTTTACGAAAAATATTATTTAAATTATTTCCGGGCTTTGGGTTTAGCTTGATAATAATTTGTAAAGCCTTTTTTATTGTATTAATGTTTAATATATTAAGTTTTTTAATTATGACTTTGTATTTTTTTTTTATAAATTCTTTAAAATATATTTTTATAATTTTAAATGCAATTTTATAAAATTTATTAATATTTTTTTTATTTTTAATTTGAATCAATAAACATTCTTTTAAATTTTTTGATGCTATTCCTGTGGGTTTAAATTTCTGTATCTTTTTTAAAACAAAGTCTATTTCATTAATATCAGTTTTGATATTTTCGACTATTAAATCCTTAATAATATATTTTAAATTTCTTTTTATATATCCATTGTTATCTATATTTCCAATTATATTTTTACCAATAATATATTCTTTTTTATTAAGATTTAAAAAATTTAATTGTTCAATTAATTTATCATAAAATGAATATTGGTTGGAAGTATTGTATTCTAATTTATTAAAATTATTATTTGTGTTTATTTTATATTTTTTTTTTAATAGATTTTTATTTTTTTTATTTAAATTATATTTTTTTTCATTTTGATATTTTATTAATATTGGATTTTTATTAAGCTCATCTTCAATTTTTGAATCTATTTCTAAAGAAGATGCTTGTAGTAATTTAATAAATTGTATTTGTTTCGATGATAATTTTTGGCTTAATAATTGTTTTAAATTTATATTTTGCATATTATTTATTTTTTATAATTTAAAATTATTTATTTTGAAAAGAATAAAAATAAAAGAAATATTACATTCTAATAATGTAGGTCAAAAAATTTGCATAAAAGGCTGGATAAAAACAAAAAGGATAAGCAAGAATATATTTTTTATTAATTTAAATGATGGATCGTGCATTGATAGTCTTCAGATAGTTATAGATAAGACTAAGTTTTCAGATATAATTTTAAAAAATATTAATATTGGTGGAGGAGTTATTGTTTATGGGTTAATCGTTATGTCTAATAACTTTCAAATTGAATTAAATGCTGATTATATTAATATATTAGGAGTTTCCGACTCTAATAATTACCCAATACAACCAAAAAAACATTCTTTAGAATTTTTAAGAGATTTTTTACATCTAAGGCTCAGGACTAATGTCTTTGGTTCTATTGCTAGAATTCGTCATAATGTAAGCTATGCAATTCATAATTTTTTTTATAAAAAAGGTTTTGTATATATAAATACACCAATTATTACAAGCACGGACTCAGAAGGCGCCGGAGATGTATTTAAAGTAACAAATTTAGATTTAAATAAAATTCCTAAAAATATTAATGGATTTGTTGATTTTAATAAAGATTTTTTTGGAGAAGAAGTTTATTTAACGGTTTCTGGTCAATTAGCAGCAGAATCTGCGGCTTTGTCTTTGTCAGATGTTTATACTTTTGGCCCAACATTTAGAGCTGAAAATTCAAATACAAAAAGACATTTATCAGAATTTTGGATGATTGAGCCCGAAATGTCCTTTTATGATATTAATGATATTGTAAATTTATCGGAATTATTTCTTAAATATATTATATGTTTCGTGTTAAATAATTGCAAGGAAGACCTGTTGTTTTTAAGCAAAAGACTTTTAAAAAATAATAATTTTAATAAAAATCTACAATTAAATAATTGTTTAATATTGAGATTAGAAAAAATATTAAATATAAATTTTTTAAAAATTTCATATACTGATGCATTTAAAATTCTAAAAAATTCCAAAATTAATCTAAAAAATAAATTTAATTATCCAATCACTAACTGGGGTTGTGATTTTCAAAAAGAACATGAATGTTATTTAGTAGAGAAATATTTTAAAAAACCTCTAATAATTTTAAATTATCCAAAGTCTATAAAATCTTTTTATATGAAAACCAATAAGGATAAAATAACTGTTTCTGCTATGGATGTTATATTTCCGTTTATTGGTGAAATCATAGGAGGCTCGCAGCGAGAAGAAAGAGTTGATAAATTATTGAAATCTATTAGTTTGTTAAATATTAAAAAATCAAAAATTCAATGGTATTTAGATACTCGAACTTTTGGATCCGTCCCTCATAGTGGATTTGGATTGGGACTGGAGAGACTATTGCAATTTATAACAGGCATTGACAACATAAGGGATATTTCTCTTTTTCCAAGATGTCCCAATAATGCAAAATGTTAATATATTAATTAATAATTTTATTAAAATAAAAAAGTTGGCATAAATATTGTATGTTAATTATATAAAATTAATTAGAAAAATTTTTCATTGTAAATTTTTAAAAAAATGGGTAAAATTATTGGAATTGATTTAGGAACAACTAATTCTTGTGTAGCTATAATAGACGGAAATGAACCATCTGTAATATCTAATAGCGAAGGAAAAAGAACAACGCCCTCTGTTGTTGCGTTTTTAAATGAAGGTAAGGGTGAAAGAAAAGTAGGTGATCCTGCAAAAAGACAGGCTATTATAAATCCACAAAATACAATTAGCTCTATTAAGCGATTTATGGGTAAAAAATACTCTGAATCTTCTAAGGAAATTGGTGAAGTTTCATATAAAATAGAAAAAGGAAATAATGATACAGTAAAGGTTAAGATAGGAGATAGATTATATACTCCTCAGGAAATATCTGCAATGATTTTGCAAAAAATGAAATCTACAGCAGAGGATTACTTAGGTTCAGAAATTAAAGATGCAGTTATTACTGTTCCTGCATATTTTAATGATTCTGAAAGACAAGCAACTAAAGAAGCTGGTCAAATTGCAGGTTTAAATGTTAAAAGAATTATTAATGAGCCTACGGCTGCATCATTAGCATATGGACTTGATAAAAAAGATTCAGAATTAAAAATAGCTGTTTTTGATTTAGGTGGCGGAACTTTTGATGTATCAATACTTGAATTAGGAGATGGTGTTTTTGAGGTCAAGTCAACTAATGGAGATGTTAATTTAGGTGGAGATGACTTTGATCAAAGCATCATTAATTGGATTGCTGATTTATTTAAGAAAAATGAAGGAATAGATCTAAGAAAAGATCCCACTGCACTACAAAGACTAAAAGAGGCATCTGAAAAAGCTAAAATTGAATTATCAAGCGCAACAACTACAGAAATTAATTTACCATATATTATTGCAATAGACGGAATGCCAAAGCATTTAGTACAAGTAGTTAAAAGAGCAAATTTTGAAAATTTAATAGATAATTTAGTTTCAAAAGCATTATCATCTTGTCAGCAAGCATTAAAAGATGCAAATACATCAGCTTCTGATATTAATGAAGTTATATTAGTCGGAGGCTCAACAAGAATACCATTAGTTCAGCAGGAAGTAGAAAAATTTTTTAATAAAAAACCTTCAAAAGGAGTTAATCCAGATGAAGTTGTTGCAATTGGAGCAGCAATACAAGGTGGTGTTTTAACAGGCGAAGTTAAGGATATTCTTTTATTAGATGTTACTCCATTATCTCTTGGTATTGAAACTTACGGCGGTGTATCTACGGTATTGATTGAATCTAATACAACTATTCCGGCAAAAAAAGTAGAGGTTTTTTCTACAGCTTCTGATAATCAAGCTTCTGTCGAAATACACGTACTGCAAGGAGAGAGAACTTTAGCTAAGGATAACAGGACAATAGGAAGATTTTATTTAGATGGCATACCTTCTGCACCAAGAGGTGTTCCAAAAATTGAAGTTACTTTTGACATAGATTCTAATGGTATACTAAGTGTTTCTGCCAAAAATAAAGATACAGGCAAAGAGCAAAATATACGCATAGAGGCATCTTCTGGATTAAGTAAAGATGATATTAGCAAAATGAGAAAAGAAGCAGAGGAAAATTTAGAATCTGATAAAAAAGAAAAAGAAAAAATTGAAAAAATAAATTCTGCAGATACTCTAATTTTTCAGACTGAAAAACAATTAAAAGAATTTAAAGACAAAATATCTGAAGAAAAAAAAAATATTATAATAGATGAGTTGAATAAGTTGAAAAAATTCAAAGAAGATAAAGATTTATTAGGAATTGATGAGTCTTCTGGCAAATTAAACAATCTATTAATGGAGGCTTCAAAGGAAATATATCAATCTTCAGAAAAAAGTTCTAAAGAAAAATCTAAAGAAAATTCTGAAGATATCAAAAGTGATTCAAAAAAAAGCTCTGAAGAAAACTCTGAAAAAAAATAAAAAATTAGAATAATAAAAAATATAAAATAAAATTTATAATTTTTAAAGAAAAATAATGAATAAATTTGAAAAAAATTTTTTATTTAAATATTTAAATAATTACTCCCCAGTAGGTCATGAATCTTCTGGGCAAAAAATATGGTTATTATATTTAAAATCTTATGTAGATGATTTTTTTACAGATGTTTATGGAAATGCTGTTGGTGTAATTAATCCTAATTCTGATTACAAAGTGGTTATCGAGGCTCATTCTGATGAAATCTCTTGGATGATAAGCTATATAACAAAAGAAGGCTATATGTATGTTATAAAAAATGGCGGATCTGATTATGATATTGCCCCTTCAATGCGTGTTAATATTCATACAAAAAAAGGAATGGTTTCTGGCGTTTTTGGTTGGCCAGCAATTCACACGAGAGATGAGCAAAAAAAAATAAATCCAAGTATTTCTACTGTTATATTGGATTGTGGATGCAACTCCAATAAAGAAGTAGAAAAACTAGGTATCCATGTTGGATGTATTGTTACGTTTAAGGATGAATCATTTGAAATGAATAAAGATTTTTTAGTTGGAAGGGCTTTGGATAATAAAATAGGTGGCTTTATAATTGCTCAAGTTGCTACAAAAATTAAAATAAATAAAATCAATTTGCCATATAGTTTATATATAGTTAATTCGGTTCAAGAAGAAGTTGGCTTAAAAGGCGCTATGATCATATCAAATCGAATTAAACCTAATTTGGCTATTATTACAGATGCAACGCATGACACACAATCTCCTTTATATAATAAAATTAAAGAAGGTGATATTAAGTGCGGAATGGGCCCGGTGCTAAGTTTTGCCCCATCAGTGCAAAATAATGTTTTAAAAATGCTTGCGGAGGTTGCTAGAAATAATAATATACCTTTTCAAAGACTTGCAGCTTCTCCTCGCACAGGTACAGATGCAGATGCATTTGCATATTCTAATAGCGGAGTTGCTTCGGGCTTAATTTCATTACCATTAAAATATATGCACACCACTGTTGAGATGGTCCATAAAAATGATATTAAAAATATTATTGAAGTTATATATCAATTTTTAATTAATTTAAAAGTAAATCACAATTTTAGTTATTTTAAATAATTTAAAATAAATAAATAATTAATAAAATATATTTATTAATTATTTATATTGATATTAACTTTTAATTTTTTTAAGATTAACTTTGAAATATCATTATTTTTCTCGGCATAAAGTAATATTGGTATATTTCCAGATCCAGGAATATCTAAATGTGTATTAAAAATATGTGTATAATTTTCTTTTATTGCAATTTCTTCTATGCTTTTTTGAATTTTATCGTATATCGGTTGACTTAACTCTAGTTGTTTTGCTATAATAGATGTTTGAGATTCAATTTGTAATTTTTGTATTTTATCTCGCAATTTTTCTAATTCATTTTCTTTATTTGTTTTAACTTTTTCTGACATATTATTATATTCTCTTTGATAATAATTTAGTTTAATTTGAAATTTAGTAAGATTTTCTTTTAATGTGTTTTTAAATTTATGTTCCAAATTTTTTATAGATAAATTCATATCTTGAACCTCAGGTAAAAATCTGAAAATAAATTTTATATTAGCATATCCAATTTTGTTATTTTGAGACATTATATTGAATGGAAAAATAATAATAGATATAATAATTATATAAAGTATTTTTATTTTCATTGTTTTTTTATTATTTTTATTAAAATAAATTATTGTAAACTATTTAATTTTAAAAAGTAATAATAATTTTTTATTAAATTTAAAAATAAAAAATTATAAATAAAATTAAATATTAATTTAAAACTTAAAGAGGATTGGCGGAGTGGTTTAACGTGGCGGTCTTGAAAACCGTTGTATTTCATAGATACCGGGGGTTCGAATCCCTCATCCTCTACCGCTTTATACAAGAAGCGGAAATTTATCCATCCATTTATTTACTTTTTTTTTGATACTTTTGATTATTGTGTCGTTGTCGTGATTTAATAAAACCTGATCTATTAATTCAACAATTTTTTCCATATCATTTTCATTCATCTCCCTAGAAGTTACAACTGGCGTACCTATTCTAATTCCAGATGTTACTGTTGGTTTATTTTGATCAAACGGAATGACGTTTTTATTTACTATAATACCTGCTCTACCTAAAGCATCCTCTGCCATTTTTCCATTTAATTTTTTATTAGTTAAATCTATAACTATTAAATGATTATCTGTGCCGTTGCTTATTATTTTATATTTTTTTTCTATAAAAGTTTTGGCAATTTTCTTTGTATTTTTTTTTATTTGTAATATATATTTTAAATATCTACTACTTAGTGCTTCACTGAATGCTATCGCCTTGGCTCCAATTACATTTTCTGAGGGCCCTCCTTGTGTCCCTGGAAACACACCACTATCTAATAATGATGCAATATTTTTTTTTTTAATATAAATATTTTTAAAGTTTTTTCCCATCATGATTATCCCTCCTCTTGGGCCTCTTAATGTTTTATGCGTCGTGCTTGTAACAAAGTGACAATAAGGAAATGGATTATTTAAAAATCCCTTCGCTATCAATCCTGATGTATGAGAAATATCTGACATTAAAAATGCTCCTATATTGTCTGCAATTTTTCTAAACTTCTTGTAATTCCAATCTCTACTATAAGATGAAGCTCCGCATATTATTAATTTTGGTTTTTCTATTATAGATTGTTTTTCTAAATTTTTCCAATCTATTAACTCTGTATCTTTATTGATGCCATAAAAGCATGATTTATATAGTTTTCCAGAAAAATTTACACTTGATCCATGGCTTAGATGACCCCCGTGATTAAGATTAAAGCTTAGGATTTTGTCACCTGGATTTAGAATTGACAACATAAGCGCAGCGTTTGCTTGTGATCCTGAGTGTGGCTGTACATTTACCCATTCAGCATTAAATAATTTTTTTGCATTTTTAATTGCCAGTAATTCAATTTTATCTATTATTTTACATCCTCCGTAATATCTTTTTTTAGGCAATCCTTCTGCATATTTATTTGTCAATATACTCCCTGTTGTGTTTAAAATTTGCCTAGATGCAAGATTTTCAGATGCAATTAAATTGATGCTTTTTTTTTGCCTGTTGTATTCCTTTTTTATTAAATTGTTTATTTTGAAATTTAATTTCATTTTTTTAGTTTAATTGGTAAAAATTAATTTTTTTGTAATTTTAAAATTTACGTCTTTAATTTTCCAATATAATTTATATTTATTATTTTTTTTTTAAAAAAATAATTATATTTTTTGTATATAATATTTTTGTTTATGTAATATAGGTTTTTAATATTTTTTTTTTTAAAATTTAAAAAATTATTTCTATAAATATAGTTTTCGTTTTTTTTAAAAATTTCTAAAATTTTTTTTAATATTATTGTTATTGTGGCTTTTTTTTTAAATATTTTAATTAATGATGTATTTTTTTTTCTTTTCTGATTAATATTCATTCCAATTCCTAATATAGATCTTTTAATGTTGTTTAATACTACTTGGTTTTCAATAAGAATGCCGCTAATTTTTTTTCTTTTATAATATAAGTCATTTGGTCATTTTGTTTTTTTAAAATTATTTATTTTAAATATTTTTTTTATGCAATTTATAGTTATCATATTTAAATAAAAACTTTTTATAGTTTTTAAAAAAAGTGGAAATAATATTAATGAAAATGTAAGATTTTTATATTGCTTGCTCATTCAGTAATTAAAAACCTGCCCTCTTCCTTTGTATTGATAATCTGTAATTATAATATTTTTTTTTTTATTTTTTTTACTTGATATTATATTAAAACATAAACTATTTGTAGAAGCGCAAATTGGTTTGTATATTATATTTTTACCAATAAAATTTGTATTTATATTAATTTTACATAACATTTTATATTAATTTATTTTTTTCAAAAATTTATATTATAAAAATTAATTTTTAAGATTTATAATTTAATTAGTAAATAATTGCATTATAATAAATTTGTTTTTTATTTATAATCAATTCTAGTTATTTTTTTCTTAAAAATTTAATAAAAAATTAAATATTAGAACTAAGAAATGATAAATAACAAAAAACTAAATAAAAATAAAACTTTTTCATCAAAAAAAATTAAATCATTATGGATTATAATTGGCTCAATTATAATAATTTCTTTATTTTTTTCTTATTTCAATAAAAGTAAATCTACTATTATGATATCAGAGCGTAGATTTCAAAATATGCTACTTAATGAAGAGATTAAAGAAATAGTGTTAATTACAAATCAAAATTTGGTTGAATTGAAATTAAAAAAAGAAAATATAGAAAAATACCGCAATGAATTAAATCGTCATTTGCAGAGAGATTTTCATTATTCTTTTAAAATTCCTTCTTTTCAAGTTTTTAATGATAATTTTAAAGAAATAGAATCTAAATTAAGCCCCGATAAAAGAGTGGGGTATATTTCTGAAGAAAGGCTCGATATTAGTAATTTTATATTTAATTGGGGGTTTTTTATTTTCTTTATAATTAGCTTTTGGTTTCTACTTAGAAGAATGTCAAAAGGCGTTGGCTCTGGTGGTCAAATTTTTAGTATTGGCAAGTCAAAAGCTTCTCTTTTTGATTCAAAAAGTAAATTAAAAATTACATTTGATGATGTTGCCGGACTAAGGGGCGCAAAAGAAGAAGTTAAAGAAATAGTAGAGTTTTTAAAAGATTCTAAAAAATTTACAAATTTAGGAGGCAGTATTCCAAAAGGAGTATTACTAATAGGCGCACCAGGAACTGGAAAAACATTATTAGCAAAAGCCGTTGCAGGAGAAGCTAATGTTCCATTTTTTTCTTTATCTGGTTCGGATTTTATGGAAATGTTTATTGGCGTTGGATCTGCAAGAGTAAGAGATTTATTTAAAAAAGCTAAAAACAAAGCCCCTTGCATAGTATTTATTGATGAAATAGATGCTGTTGGAAGATCTAGGGGTAAATCTGGAATGCAAGGTGTTAATGACGAAAGAGAAAGTACCTTGAATTCTCTTTTAGTTGAAATGGATGGATTTGATACTAGTTCTTGTGTGATTATTTTAGCTGCCACAAATAGGCCTGATGTTTTAGATCAAGCCTTATTAAGACCTGGGAGGTTTGATAGAAGAGTAAATATAGACAAGCCAGATATTGCAGAAAGAAAAGAAATTTTTATGGTTCATATAAAAACTTTGAAGATTTCCAAAAATATAGATTTAAAAAAACTTGCATCACAAACTCCTGGATTTGTTGGCGCTGATATAAGTAATATTTGCAATGAAGCAGCTTTGATTGCAGCAAGAAAAAATAAAAAGTTTATTAATATGTCTGATTTCCAAGATGCTATTGATCGCGTTATCGGGGGTCTAGAAAAAAAGAATAAAGTAATTTTTCCAGAAGAAAAGAGAGTTATTGCATACCATGAAGCAGGCCATGCTGTTGCTGGTTGGTTTTTTGTTTTCGCAAATCCATTGGTAAAAGTTAGTATAGTTCCAAGGGGTATTGCTGCGTTAGGTTATGCTCAATATCTTCCAAAAGAACAATATATATATCAAACAAATCAAATGTTAGATGAAATATGCGTAGCTTTAGGTGGAAGAGTTGCTGAGTTTTTAATTTTAGGTAAAATATCTACTGGCGCTTTAAGTGATTTAGAAAAAGTTACAAGAATGGCATATAATATGATTATAATTTATGGAATGAGCGTCAAGCTTGGTAATATTTCTTTTTATAATTCTGATCAATCTAATTCTTTAATATCATCTAAGCCCTATTCTGAAAATACATCTATGATAATAGATAGCGAGGTCAGAAAGCTTATTGCAATATGCTACAAAAGAACAGAAAATGTACTATCTATTAAAATTCAAGAACTTAAAATTATTGCAAAATCTCTTTTAAAAAAAGAAACTATATTTCAATCAGATTTAAAAAAATTAATTGGCAAAAGGCCGGTTAATTTTAATAAATCTAATAAATAATAATAAAATTTTTATCTTAAATTAAGTTGTATATTTTTCGAATTTAATTCCTACCTCATCCCAATTTATTATATTCCAAAATGCTGATATATAATCAGCTTTTCTATTTTGATAATTAATATAATAAGCATGCTCCCACATATCTAAGCATAATATTGGTATTCCTTGATTTTTATATATATTCATAATAGGATTGTCTTGATTTGGCGTTGATATTATATGTAATTCTTTGTTTCTATCTACCAATAACCAAGACCACCCAGAACCGAATTGATTCATCGATGCTTCGGAAAATTTTTCTTTAAAAGATTGAAAATTTTTAAATTTTTTATTTATTGAGTTTAATAAATTTCCTTTTGGAAATGTAGTTTTTGGAGTTATTATAGACCAAAATAATGAATGATTATAGTGTCCTCCACTATTATTTTTTATAAAAGAACTATTTGAATTTGTTTGTTTTAAAATTTCTTCAATTTTTTTGTTTTCTAAATTAGTTCCTTTTATTGCTTTATTGAGATTATTAATATATGATTGATGGTGTTTTTCGTAATGAATTTTCATTGTTATTTTATCAATATATGGATATAAAGAATCATATTCATATTTTAATTTTGGCAATTCAAAAGTCATGATATTATTTATTTTATATTTAAAAAAAACTTAAAATAACTAAATATACTAATTTCTTTTTTTTTTGAAAAAATCTTTTAAAAGTTTTAAGCTTTCATATTTTAATATGCCAGATTTTATTATCATTCTCGGATAGAGTTGATGTTTGTTTAATTTAAAATTCTTATTTTTTTTATTTTTTATACTAAAAATAAGAAAATTTATTTTTGACCAATACAAAGCCCCAAGGCACATTATGCACGGCTCAAGATTAACATACATTGTGCATGATTTTAAGTATTTATTATCTAGGTAGTTGAATGCGGATGTTAATGCAAGGATTTCAGCGTGAGCTGTAGGGTCTCGAAGCTTTTCTACTTGGTTATGACTTTTGGCAATTATTTTATTATTAATTACTATTATCGCCCCTATTGGTATTTCATTATTATTATATGCTTTCTTTGCCTCCTTGATAGCTTCTTGCATAAAATAATTTTCATTTATTTTTTTCATTAAATTTTAAAAATTAAACTAATAGATTTATTTTTAAATAACTTTTATTATAATATATTAAAATTATGCTAAGAACACATACTTGTGGAGAATTAAGATTGAAAAACATAGGATCATTGGTTGTACTCTCTGGCTGGGTGTATAAAATTAGAAATAAAGGAAAAATTATATGGTTAGATATAAAAGATAGATATGGTATTACACAATTAGTATTCCAGAAAATATTATTAAAGAAAAAATTAACAAATAAAATAAAATTAATTACCAAAGAAAGTGTTTTGAAAATTAGCGGAATTGTATTAAAAAGAATTCATAAAAATATCAATATTGCTACTGGTAATATTGAAATAGAAGTTTTAGATATAAAAATATTGAATTACTCCAAAGCTCTTCCATTTATTATTGAAGATAAAGTAGATAAGGTGGAATCCTTAAGGATGAAATATCGTTATCTTGATTTAAGAAAAAAAGCCATATTTAATAAATTAATTATGCGTAGTAATATCGTGCGTATTATTAGGGATTATTTAAATAAAAGTAGCTTTATTGAAATTGAAACTCCTATACTTATTAAATCTACACCAGAGGGTTCTAGGGAATTTTTAGTTCCTTCGAGAATTTATTCTGGGCAATTTTATTCGCTACATCAATCTCCTCAAGTTTTTAAACAATTATTAATGATATCTGGATTTGATAAATATTATCAAATAGTAAAATGCTTTAGAGATGAAGATTTAAGGTCTGACAGGCAGCCTGAGTTTACTCAAATAGATTGCGAAATGTCTTTTATGGAGCGTAAGGATATTTTATTTTTTTTTGAAAATATGATTAAAAATTTATTTTTTGATTTAAAAAAAATAAAATTAAATAATTTTTTAAAAATTTCTTATCTAGATGTTAAAAAAAAATATGGAACAGATAAGCCTGATTTGCGTTTTGATATGCATCTTGTTCAATTAAATTATTTAGTTAAAATTAAAAAATTTAAAAATTTCGATGATTCAGGAGAAATATCATGTATTTGTGTAAAAAATTCTTTTTCTTTTTCAAAAAAAATAATCGATCAGTTAGATTTTTTTTTAAAAAGCAAGGATTTAAAATTAAATAAATTAATATACATAAAATATTTATTAAATGGAAAAATCAAATCTTCAATTAATAAGTTTTTTAAAGATTCAATTTTATTAAATTTATTAAGTTTTGCAAATGCCAATCTGGGTGATACTTTGCTTATATTATATGGCGAATCAGAAGATGTTAGAAATGGACTATCGGTTTTAAGATTAAAACTAGCTAATGATCTAAACCTAATAAATAAAAACACCTTTTTTCCTTTATGGGTTATAGATTTTCCAATCGCTGAAAAGGATAAAAAAACCAATAAATATACTTCTCTTCATCATTTTTTTACCTCTCCAAAAGCTTCTAGCTTGAGTTTATTAAATAAATATCCTTTATCTGTAGTATCTAATTCATATGATATGGTAATTAATGGTTTAGAAATTGGCGGTGGTTCAATACGTATACATAATAAAATTTTACAAAATAAAATATTTAAACTTTTTTTTGATAAAATAACATTATCTAGGGAGTTCGATTTTTTATTAAATGCATTTAGTTATGGGTGTCCCCCTCATGGAGGTATTGCTTTTGGTTTAGACAGACTATGCGCACTATTATCAAAATCCAATAGCATACGTAATTTTATTGCATTTCCAAAAAATAACTCCGGAAGAGATTTAATGATAAATGCTCCTTCTTTTTTTTTAAAAAATTAATATATTTAATTCAAAAATCATTATTTTTTTTATATTTGAATAGTTTTTTAAATTTATTATTATGTTAAATAAAAAATTTAATAATATATACATACATTATATTATTTATTTTATATCTATTTTGATTCCCTTAATAGTATATTATCTTATATTCTCCTTAGATAAAAATTTTTTAAATATTAGTAAGTGGGTCTACATATTACCTCATATTAATGTATTAATCAATATATCTAATTCATTCGTTTTAATGTTGGCCTTTTTTTGTATAAAAAAAAAAAAAGTTATTTTTCATAAAAGATTAATGATGCTTGCTTTTTTTTTAGGTTTTATATTTTTGGTTTTTTACTTAACATATCACTTCTTTTTGCCTTCAACTATTTATGGTGACATTAACGGCAATGAAATATTTACTAAAAAAATATTAAATGACATTAGATATTCAAGAATTATTTATTTGTTAATTTTGTTTTCACATATTTTATCATCTATTATTGTAACTCCATTGATATTTTTATCTTTTTTTTATGCTCTAACAGAAAGGATTGTGAAACATAAAAATATAGCTAAATATACATTTTTACTTTGGATGTATGTTTCTATTACAGGTGTAATAGTTTATATTATGATTAGTCCTTTTTACTTAAAGATTTAAATATGGTGAATATTTTTTTTTTTTTTATTTTTTATTTTTTATTGTCATTTGATTCTTTTTCTCAATGTGCAATGTGTCGAACTACAATAGAAAATAATGTTAGTATTGGTGATAATTCTTTAGCATTTGGTCTTAATTTTGGTATTTTATATTTATTGATGGCGCCTTATGTTTTAATAACTTTTTTTATTTTTTTGTTTTATAGAAAAAAAAAAAATTATTAATTTTTTTTATTTTCTATTTTTTATTTTAGATAAATTACCTGTAAAAATAAAATTTTTTAATATTTTTAAATTAGATTTAAAAATATTATTTAAATTTCCTTCCCATATTTTTTTTCCATGATTTAAAAAAAATATAAAATCTCCAATATCTAATACGGAATTCATATCATGCGTAACAATTATTGTTGTAATATTATATTCATATGTAATTTCTTGAATCAGCGTGTCCATTTTTAAAGAAGTCTGAGGATCAAGTCCTGAATTCGGCTCATCACAAAATAAATATTTAGATTTATTAACAATAGCCCTTGCAAGACCTACTCTTTTTTTCATTCCTCCGCTAATTTCAGATGGAAATTTTTTATTAATATTCTCAAGTCCAACTTTTTTTAAGCAAAAGTTAACCCTTTCTAATTTTTCTTTTTTACTCATATTTGTTAGCATATTTAGCGGAAACATTACATTTGTCTCTATATCTTGAGAATCAAACAATGCACTACCTTGAAATAACATTCCTATTTCTCTCCTAATTTCTACTTTGAGATTTTTATTTTCATTTGTAAAATTTCTTCCATCAAAAAATATTTTTCCATTATTTGGTGTTATCAGTCCTACGATACATTTTAATAATATACTTTTTCCAGTGCCACTAGTTCCGATAATTAAATTAATTTTACCTTTTTCAAATTTTCCGCTTATATTATTTAATATAATTTTGTTTTTGAAAGATTTGGTAATATTTTTAAATTCAATCATAGTATATTTTTTAATTTAGTAATACTCTAGCTAAAAAATAATCTGTTATTAAGATTGCAATACAACTATCAGTTACTGCATTTGTGCTTGATTTTCCAACCTCCAGAGCCCCTCCTGATGTATAAAAACCTTTATATGATGATATTGAAGATATTAAAAATGCAAAAGTTAAAGATTTGTATATTGCAAATATTATTGTATAAGTATTAAAATTTATTCTAATACCATAAATATAATTTTCTGGAGATATTAGCCCCATTGATGTCCCAGTAAGAAATCCACCGTATATTGATAAGAATCCAGCTATTATTACTAAAAGTGGATACATTAAAATTGTGGCTATGATCTTAGGTAATACTAAATAAGATATAGAATTAATTCCCATAACTTCAAGTGCATCTATTTGCTCTTTAATTCTCATTGTTCCTAATTCGCCCGCTATATTTGATCCTACTTTTCCTGCAAACACAATAGCTGTTATAGTAGGCGCTAATTCTAAAATCGTCATATCTCTCAATATTGTTCCTACAACAAAATTACTTATTAATGGATTTGATAAATTATATGATGTTTGTATTACGGTAACAGCTCCCATAAAAGAAGAAACTATTGATACAATAAAAATTGAATTTACACCTATTAGTATACATTCTTTTAATGTTTGTTGTATGTATATATTTAAAGATTCACAGTTTGTAAACATTGATCTTAAAAATATAAAATATTTTCCTATATTTTTTATTAAAGAAAGTTTAAGCAATTTTTTAACTATTATGTTTAATAAATATATTAAATTTAAATATTATTTAGTTAAATATATAATTTGGTTAAATATTTTTTTAAAAAATGAAAAAATTTTTACACAAAAAACTGAAAAATGAAAAAAAAATATATGGTATTGCTTTATTATTGCTATAGTAATATAAACAAAATTAAATTTTTTAGAAATAATCATTTTTTATATTGCATTAATAATAATATAAAAGGAAGGATAATAATTTCTAAAGAAGGTATTAATGGCACAATCTCTGGATCAATATTTAATTGCAAAGATTATATAAAAAATTTAAAGTTTTATTTCAAATCTAAAAATATTGAAATTAAAACAGACTATCATTATAAGCATGTATTTCAAAATTTAAAAATCAAACTAAAGCTTGAAATAGTTAATTCTTGGTTAGATCAATTCAATAAAAATAAAAAAATTGCTCCATATATTAATGTTTTTGATTTTAAAAATATAAAATTAAATAAAAATATAATTTTATTGGATGTAAGGTCAAGGTATGAATATAACATAGGTAAATTTTCTGATGCAATCACTTTGAATATAAATTATTTTAGAGAATTTTATAAAAAAATTAAAATATTACTTCCTTTTAAAAATAAAAAAATTATTACTTATTGCACAGGTGGTGTTAGGTGTGAAAAAGCAGGTACTTTTTTATTAGAAAATAATTTTAATTTTGTTTATCAATTAAAAGGTGGTATTATTCAATATGGAATCGACACTAATGGTAAAAATTTTAAAGGAAAATGCTATGTGTTTGATGAAAGATTATCAGTTAATATAAATAAAAAAAAATCCTTTATTATTGGAAAATGTTATTTATGTAGTTTTTTATGCGATAGGATAATAAATTGCGCAAACTCTTATTGTAATTATCATATTTTAATATGTAAATATTGTTCTTTTGAAATGGAAGGAGCTTGCTCTTTAAAATGTAAAATATATTCTAAAAAAAGAATATACAATAGAATTGGTTTTTATAAAAAATTAATTAATTTTATTAATATTTAATTCATATTGTAATTTTAATAATTTGTTATAAATTCCATTTTTATTTTTTTTCAGAACTTCATGCTTTCCAGATTCTGTAATTTTTCCATATTGAATAATATAAATTTTATCTACTTTTTTAATTGTTGATAATCTGTGTGCAATAATTATTGTTGTTTTGTTTTTCATTAATACGCGCAATGCAATCTGGATTTTTTTTTCAGATATTATATCTAAAGAACTAGTAGCTTCATCTAGTATTAATATTTTTGGATTTTTAATAATTGCCCTTGCAATTGCAATTCTTTGCCTTTGTCCTCCGGAAAGCTTAATTCCTCTCTCTCCAACTAAGGTATTGAATTTTTCTGGTAATTTTTCTATAAACTTTAAGGCATTTGCTTGATATGCTGCTTTTTTAATTTCTTTTATACTAGATCCTGGTTTTCCATAATTTATATTTTCTTTAATACTCCCTCCAAACAATATTGTTTCTTGAGGCACAATTCCTATATTTTCTCTTAAGGATCTAATATCATAATTTTTTATATTTTTATTATCAATTTTTATACTTCCATCTTGAACTTCATATAATCTTATTAATATTTGAATTATTGTAGATTTTCCAGCCCCACTTTGCCCTATTAATGCAACTTTTTCCCCAGATTTAATATTAAGGTTAAAATTATTTATAACTTTAATTTCATTCCTTGTTGGATACGAAAAGCATACTTTTTTATATTTAATACTTCCTTTTATATAAATAGTTTTTAATATTTTAGAATCTATATTTATTTCATTTTTTTCATTTAGTATATCAATAAGTCTACTAGATGCCCCTATAGCTTTGTTTATATTACTTATTGCTTCTCCTAGACCTGCTATAGATCCTCCAATAAATGCGGTATACAATATAAAAGAAAGTAAATCTCCTACGCTTATAGCTCCTGATTTTACTAAAATTGCCCCATACCACATAACCACGACAATACAGCCAAAGATACCTAGAATAATAAATGCAATTAACAAACCTTTATATTTAGATGCTTTTAATGCAGTTTTGATTACTTTTTTTACTGATTTTTTATATTTTATTATCTCTAATAATTCATTTGTAAAAGATTTTATTGTATGTATGGTATGTAAGGTTTCATCAAATATAATATTAGTTTGAGCTAATTGATCTTGTCTTTTTTTGTATAATTTTTTCATAAAACGACCCAATATAAGAATTATTATAATTAACAGGGGAAATATACTTATCATGAATATTGTTAATTTTGGTGTTGTGTAAAATAAGATTATAATTCCTATTACCAGAGTGCTTATTTGTCTTAAGAGCTCGGCTAATGTTATAGATACAGTGTCTTGTAATAATGTAATATCATTAGTGGTTCTGCTGATTAATTCCCCTGCCCTTTTATTGTCATAAAATGTTATCGGCATACTTATCAATTTTTTATATAGCGATATTCTTATATCTGCCAATACATTTTCTGTAATTATTGCAAATGAATAAACTCTTAAAAAAGAAAAAACTCCCTGCATTAGTAATATTATTAATAATATTACTCCAATTTGATTAATTTTATTATTTAATATTTTTATATTTTTTTCAAAAATATTTTTTGATATTATATCAAGTGATCCTTTGTAATTTCCCGTCGCTGCATCAATTAATTCTCCCATTACATATGGAAATAATAATGATGCTATACTAGATAGTATTAAGAATAATAATCCAAATAAAAAATATTTTTTATAAGGAATTAAAAATTTAAAAATATTTTTTTTTTTTTTTAGTAAAATCACTTTTGTAATAAAATTTTAATTTAAATTTAAGATTATTTGTACGCACAGAGGGACTTGAACCCTCAAGCTTTTTAAGCACCACCCCCTCAAGATGGCGTGTTTACCAATTTCACCACATGCGCATTTCAATTATTTTATAAAATTATATTGTGTTTTTTAAAAACAATAGAGCAATTATGCCCCCCAAATCCAAAAGTATTATTTAATACTGTTTTTATATTTTTATTTTTATTTTTATTAAAATTAAAATTTAATAGTTTATTAAATTTATTATCATTATTTAAATGATTAATTGTAGGTAATATTGTATTGTTATTCATTGATAATATTGATGCTATTGTTTCTATTATTCCAGATGCCCCGAGTAAATGTCCAGTCATAGATTTTGTTGAACTAATATCAATTTGATTAATATGATTTTTAAAAATTTTATATATTGCCCTTGCCTCACTTAAATCGCCCAAATAAGTGGATGTCCCATGTGCATTTATATAATCAATATCTTTTGAAAGTATTTTTGAATTAAAAATAGCATTTTTTATTGCCAAAAAAGCCCCAGATCCATCATCAGGCGTAATAACATGATTAGTATTTGAAGATATACCTACACCTAAAATAAGTGCATATATTTTAGCTTTTCTTTTTTTTGCGTGTTCATATTCTTCTAGTATTATAGCCCCCGATCCTTCGCCAATAACAAATCCATCCCTATTTTTATCAAACGGCCTGGATGCATGTTTTAGATTTTTATTTTTCAAAGATAGCGCTTTTAATGAATTAAATCCATTAATACCAGATTGTGTTATAGGTGCTTCTGAGCCCCCTGCAATTGCAATTTTAATTCTTCCTGTTTGAATTAGTTCAAATGCATTTATTATTGCATTTGCAGATGAAGCGCAAGCAGAAGATATGCTTAAATTTGGACCCTTTAGGTTGTATTTAACAGATATATGGCCAGCTGCAATATTAGATATTATTTTTGGTATAAAAAAAGGGTTAAAATTTAAATTTTCTTTTTTTTTATAGAAATTTAGTATTTCATTTTCAAAACTTTCTATACCCCCTATTCCGCTTCCCCATATAATTCCTATTTTTTCTTTATTTTCTTTTTTTATTTTTATTTTTGAATTTTTTATTGCCTCTTCGCATGCAATTAGAGCGTATTGAGAAAATCTGTCTAATTTTTTATACCTTGCTTTATCAAAATAATTTTTTTTTTTATATTTCTTAATTTCGCAAGCAAATTGTGTTTTATTTTTAAAAGTGTTAAATCTAGTTATTTTTTTAGCACCAGATTTCCCGTTTTTAAGATTTTTCCAATATTCTTTAATATTATTTCCAATAGGATTTATTGTGCCCATTCCAGTTATAGCAACTTTTTTAAATTTCATATTTAAGAAGCTTTTTTTTTTAAATATTTTATTGCGTCTTTTACTGTTTTTATTGACTCCGCTTCTTCATCAGGAATTGAGATATTAAATTCCTTTTCAAATTCCATAATTAATTCAACTATATCTAGAGAGTCAGCCCCAAGATCATTGATAAAATTTGTTTCTAATGTGATTTTTGATTTTTTAATTGCAAGTTTTTCTATTATAATTTTTTTTATCTTCTCTTCTATATTTAACATATTATAAGATATTTTATAATTAATATGATTTTAAATATCAAAAATTAAAATTTTTTTTTGTAAATTTTGAAATCATTATTTTAAAATTAATTGATTTCTTCTTGGTATTTTGAAGGGCATTTCATGAGTATTTTTTTTGCAATAAATTTTTTTTTATTATAGGACCCAATGATAACTATTTGTTCTGATTTTATAAAATCAATCGGCATGGGTTCATTGTAATATATTTTTTCTGAATCTCCATTGCTATCAACCATTATAAAAGAAAAAGATAGTTTATTATTAAGAGACTTTATTCCTATAATTTTGCCTATTTTATTTCTTTTCAAAGAACCTATTATGTGTATATCTTTATTTAATACTTGCTTTGCCTCTTTGAATGTAATGTATGTACTAGCATCTCCGGCTGTTGTTATTATAATCATTAATATTGCGGATATAACAACCAAATACAAGATATGTTTATTTTTCATTTTATAATTACTAAAAGTATAAAATTTATTTTTTATTTTTTAATTCACTAATTTTTCTATCAATATATATTATATATAAAAATAAAAAAATCAATATAATAATTATTATTAAAATAACTACGAAAATTTTTCCTTCAGCTCTAAATATATCAGCCATTTCTACTGAATTTTTTATATATTTAATTTTTTCAATTGAGTTTTCTTCTATATTTAACATTAATTTAATTTTTTTTATTTTTTCTTTTTATATAAATAATGTAAGAAATTAATTTTGAAATCCAAAATCCTAATAAAAACCAACCTATTACAGCAGGGTAAAATACTAGTCTTAAATTATAATCCAAATCATATGAATTAAATCCTGGATTTCCCCCGCTTCCAGGATGAAGGGAGTCGGTTAATCTTGGCAATATAAAAAGCAATGGAATAAGAGCAAAAAAAGCAAATATATTATATATTGCGCTGATTTTTGCTTTTTGTTTTTTGTCACTAAAATTTTTTCTTAATATCATATATGAAAAATATATCAATAATGTTATTGCGGCTCCATTTTGTTTTGGATCTCCATTCCAGAATTTCCCCCATGTGAATTTTGCCCATATCATTCCAGTTAATATTCCTAAAAAACCAAACAATACACCAGTATTGGCAAATGCAACAGCATTATCATCAAAATAAAGTTTATTTTTTTTAAGGTATAATAAGGAGTATATAAAAGATATTAATAAAAGAAATACCATTCCAAACCACATTGGCACATGAAAATGTAGTGACCTTATTGTTTCATTAAGAATATTTAATCTTGGAGAATTTATTAATAATGCATTAATACATACATATATTAAAAGAATTGCTGATAAAGGTTTATAAAAATTTTTTAGTTTTTCCATAAAAAAGGAAATAAAATATAAATTAATAAAAAAATAATAGAATTTATAAAAATATTAATAATAATATACCAAATATTAGAATCTGCTTCAATTCCAGTTATTGCATTTTTAGAAACATGTATAATAATTATTATTAAAGGTATAATAATAGGTATGCTTAAAATTGACATTATTATATTATTATTAGGTAGCTTTGAGGATATAGCAGATATTAAAGTTAATATTGATGAAAATCCTATATTACTTAATACAACATTTAATATAAATAAAGCTTGATTCTTGACTGGATTTCCAAATAAAAAAGTAAAAAAAAAAAATCCAAAAAATGATATTACAGTCAATAGGATTATGTTATAAAAAATTTTAGAAAAAATAAAAGGCTCTGGCTTTATTAATGAGTAATAATATATATGTCTATTTTCTCTTTCTTGTAAAAAAGTTTTTTTTACAGAATCTATATAAATAAATATCAATATTATCCAAAATAATGTATTCCAAGTATTCGAATTAATAATACATCCATTTACATGCAATGTTGTATAACATAAAAATACAGTACTCATTAAATAAAGCAAGATTCCACTTATTGCGTTAAAAAACTTTATTTCTAATTGAATTTCTTTATAAAAAAATTTAAAAGTTTTTTTAAAAAACATTTTTTATTAAAATTATTTAAATATTAATTAATATTAATAATATTTTATTTTAAATATAACATTTTTATTTTTTTAAAATTATATTTCTAAAATATATTTTTTTGTTGTATTTTTAATATATTTTTTTAAGAGTTATATTTTATTAATTTTCTTATAGTATATAAAGTTTTTTTTATTTAGAAAAATGATCAGTGAAAAATTAATTGAGTCATTTACAGATTTTGCAAAATCAAAAAATATAGACAAGCCAGCCGTAATCAGAATTATTGAAGATGTCCTCAAGACTATGATTAAAAAAAAGTTTAATACAGATAATAATTTTGATATTATTATTAATTTAGATAAAAATGATTTACAAATATGTAAATTTAAAGAAATAGTGGATGATAATTCTGAAGATATATGGGATGATAACAAAATGAGTTTGTCTGAGGCTAGAAAAATTGAACCCGATTTTGAAATTGGAGAACAATTAACAGAGGAAATTAATCTAGAAGATTTTGGAAGAAGAGAGATAAATTCTGCTAAACAAATTTTAATATTTAAAATTAAAGATTTAGAAAAAAATAGTTTATATCATAAATATTCAAAGTTATTAGGTGAAATGATAACTGTAGAAGTTCATCAAGTATTAAATAAACAAATTATATTATTAGATGATGAAAAAAATGAACTTATTTTACCAAAGTTACAACAAATTCCAAAAGATCATTTTAAAAAAGGAGATTATATAAGATGCGTTATACATAAAGTAGATTTAAAAAATAATATTTTAAAAATAATACTATCTAGGACTTCTTCTATTTTTTTAGAACGTTTATTAGAAAGCGAAGTCCCCGAAATATTTGATGGATTAATTTCTATTAAAAAAATAGTTAGAGATCCTGGAAAAAGAGCGAAGGTGTCAGTTGAGTCTTATGATGACAGAATAGACCCTGTTGGCGCCTGTGTAGGAGTTAGGGGGGTAAGAATCCATAGCATAGTAAGAGAATTGCAAAATGAAAATATTGATATAATTAATTATACTAATAATTTAGATTTATACATATCTCGCGCAATTAGTCCAGCAAAAATATCAAATATTAAAAAAGGATCTGATAGGATAATAATTTATTTAAAGTCAGATCAAGTTTCTTTGGCTATCGGAAAATCAGGACAAAACATTAGGCTGGCAAGTAGGATTGTCGAAAAACCCATCGATATTTACAGAGAATTAGATTCCAGAGAAGAAGATGTTAATATTGAAGAGTTTGTTGATGAAATAGATCAATGGATTATTGATGAATTAAAAATTTTAGGATTTGATACAGCTAAAAGTATTTTATCTATTTCTAAGGAAGATTTTGAAACGAGAGTTGATTTAGAAAAAGAAACAATTGAAGAAATATATAAAATATTACAAAAAGAATTTGAATAATTATATTTTATATGTAATTATTTAAGTTAATATTTTAATAAAATTTATAAAGAATTAGATATGTAATAAATTATGATAAAAAAAAAAATTATAAGATTAGGCTATGTAGCAAGCAAGTTAAATGTAGGAACTTCGACGATTGTTAAATATTTGTTAAATAGAGGATTTGAAATAGAAAACAGACCTAATTTTAAAATAACCTCTGGACAATTTGATATATTATCTAAAGAGTTTGGTCAATTTGCAGTTAATAAAAATAAGTTAGATTTTGAGAAAAAGATAAATATATCAAATAGCAAGACAAACAATGCTAAATTAAATATTTTAAATTTTAAAAAAAACAAAAAATTTAAAATAGAAAATTCTATAAATATTATTGAAGAAAGCGATTCTACGGAACTTAAAAAAAAAGATTTAAACGAAAGAATTAAATTAAAAAAAGATTTTATTAAATCTAATAATATTTTTAATAAAAAAAAAATAGTTTTAAGTAAGCCTAAAATTACAAAAGGACTAACTGTTTTAGGTAAAATCGACCTATCTAGTAACAAAAAAAAAAAAATCAAACAAATTGTATTTTTTAATAAAAATCAAGAAAAAAATAAAAAATTTAGAAAAAGAATTGAAAGTAAAGTTGATACTAAAAATTTAAAATCTGATTTTTTCAAGTATAATAAAAATAAAAAAGTAATTAAAGATAATATATCAGAAAAAGAAATTCAAGAGCAAATAAAAAATACACTAGCTAAAATAAATAGCAAAAAAAAGAATATTAATAAAATTAATAAATATCGCAAAGAGAAAAAGTCATCAGTTAATATTGAAGATAAACTATTGAAAGAAAAAAAAGAAGCTAAATTATTAAAAGTAATAGAATTTATATCTGTAAAAGATTTATCGCTTTTAATGAATGTTTCTGTCAATCAGGTATTATCTATCTGCATGTCTATTGGAATTTCCACATCTATTAACCAAAGATTAGATAAGGAGACTATTGCTCTTATTGCAGATGAATTTAATTATAAAGTAGAATTCTCAACACTTAAAGAAGAGGAGTATGTCAAAGATAATGATGATCCTAAGAATTTACTACCTAGGGCCCCTATTGTAACAGTAATGGGACATGTTGATCACGGAAAAACTTCTTTAATTAATTACATTAGAAATATTAAAACTTTTGATATCGAAGCTGGTGGAATTACGCAGCATATTGGAGCTTATGATGTAATAGTGAGGAATGGAAAAAAAATTATTTTCTTAGATACTCCGGGACATGAGGCATTTGCTGCTATGAGATCTAGGAGTGTAAAAATAACAGATATAGTTGTTGTTGTAATATCAGCTGATGATAATATTCAATCTCAAACAAAAGAAGTAATTAATCATGCTGTTTTAGCGGGAGTGTCTGTTGTGATAGCTATTAATAAAATTGATAAATCAGAAGCAAATCCTGAAAAAATCAAAGAACAACTTGCTGGTATGAATATTTTAGTTGAAGATTGGGGAGGTAAATACCAAAGTCAAGAAATATCTACAAAAACAGGCGTTGGTATAGATTTATTATTGGAAAAAATATTATTTGAAGCAGAATTATTAGAGTTAAAAGCAAATCCTAATAAAAAAGCAAAGGGTACGATTTTAGAATCTTCTCTTAATAAAGGCAGGGGTTACGAAGTAACAGCAATTGTACAATCCGGGACACTTAAAATAGGTGATATAATTCTTGCTGGCATGCATTATGGAAAAATTAAAACTATGTTTGATTATAAAAAAAGAAAAATCAATAATGCAAAACCAATAACTATAGTTCAGATTTTAGGTCTCAATGGAGCTCCAAGGGCTGGTGATTTATTTAAAGTTATGAATTATAAAGAAGTTAAGGATATTGCTTACAAAAAAGAGCGCCTTATTAGAGAGCAAAATTTAAAAACTAAAACATACGTCAATCTTAATAAAATTAAAAACCAATTATCAATTAGTGATTTTAAAGAAATTAATATTATAGTAAAAGGAGATGTTGATGGATCGATAGAAGCACTTGTAGATACTTTACTTGCTTTATCTATAGATAGTATTAAAATAAATATCATACACAAAGGCATAGGAAATATAATTGAATCTGATATTTTACTTGCATCTACATTTAACGCTATTATTATAGGATTTCGAATAAAACCATGTGTTAAAATAAAAAAAATAGCAGAAATAGAGAGTGTTGAAATTAAATTATATTCTATTATTTATAATGTAATCAATGATGTTAAATCTGCTGTAAGTGGAATGCTTAAGCCTTCAACTGAAGAATATATCCTAGGTAATGCCTTGATAAGAGAAATTTTTAAAATATCTAATGTAGGTACGATTGCTGGTTCTTATATTACAAATGGTTTTATTTCGAAGCTCAACTCAATAAGATTAATTCGAAATAAGTCAATTATACATACTGGTTTAATTAAGCAATTAAAGCGCTTTAAAAGCGAAGTTAAAGAATTAAAATCTGGATTCGAAGGAGGTATTACTATTAAAAACTTTAATGATATTCAAGTTAATGATGTGATAGAAAGTTTTGAAATAAGAGAAAAAAAAGAAGGTTTATTAAAGAAAGTTAAATAATTTTTTTTTTTTATATTTTTATATTATATTGTTAATGATTCAATAGCTCAGTTGGTAGAGCATCTCCCTTTTAAGGAGAGGGTCCTGGGTTCGAGCCCCAGTTGGATCATAACTTAAAAAACTTTTTTTAACATATAGTATAATTTTTTCTCTTTATTGTTTTTTAAAATTAATATTTTTATTATATCTTTTAAGTTTTTAATTTCTATTCTATTTTTTATTTTTCTTATATATAATTTAATTATTTTTATTTTTGTATTTATTTTTTTATTCTTTTGATTTATTATTTTGTATATATAATATTTTGAATTTTTAAAATTTAAATTTAAAATATAAATCATTGCTGCTTTTTTATTGTTTTTATAATATTTTAAATATTTTATTATAAGATTGTTTAATTTATTTTGAATTAAAATTTCAAAAAAATTTAAATTAAATATATTTTTATTTTATTTATTTTTTTTTTTTTCCCAAATTTTAATTTTTTCAATATTTTTTTTTTTTAAAAAAAAAAGATTTTGTTTTAAAAAGAAAATTTCTTCATTATGGTAGTAATTTTTTATTATTTCATAAATTTCCATAGTTTTTAAATATTTATCTTGATAAAGATAAAAATTAGCAAAGGTCATAATTTCATTATAGGTTGGCATAAATATAGCAAACATATTGTTATATGCCTTGGATGCTTTTTTATATTCATTTTTGTTGACATAAAATTCCGCGGCAGCAAGGTAGCAGTTTTTATGATATGGAAATAATTTAATAGATATGTTAAAATGTAATGGTAGGATTTTTTTTTTATACTTTAGTTGTGGATACCTAAGAGTCATTATTCCTAATTTATAATGTATTGCGTTATTCAGTGGCATTTTTTTCAATAAACTTTTAAATTTTTTAAAAGAACTTCGGGTTTTTTTAAGTATTAAAAGCTTCTCTCCGTCTAAAAATATTCTCTCAGAATTAATATAGTTTTTTTTTTTAAAATTTTTTGATATTTTTTTATATTTTTTTATATTTTTATATATTATGTTATTTTTAGAAAAAGATTTTTGATTAAAAAATAATGTTATATAAAAAGTCAGTAAAATTATTATTATTTTTTTATTTTTTATATACATTATTATTTTTTTTAAATTTAAAATACAAATTTTTTTTTAAATAATTATATTAATTTATATAATATTAAATTTTTTTAAAATTATGTTATATAATAATATTTTTTTAAAAAAGAAAAATTTTTTATCATACTATTTTTTTAAATTAATTAATTTAAAATCATTTAATATTATTTTATTATTTTATCTATATGAGATATAAAAAATTTTATATTTTTTTAATTGTTATTTTTTCTTCAATTTGTACTTATAGTTTTTTATTTATGCTAATATCAAATGACATAAACAAAAAAGCCAATAAATATTCTATAAGTAGCGGCAATGTTGATTTTTATAAAAAACAATATTTCTTAGATTCTATATGGAATAAGCCAGTTTATAATTTATTTGGCATAAATTACACTTATGAAGAAATAGTGCAAAATGAGTTATCATTTGGACTGGATTTAAAAGGAGGATTAAGTATAATACTTGAAATATCCTATATAGATATTCTTAAATTTTTATCCAAAAACAGTAAAGATAAATATTTTTTATATACAATTAAAAAAATAAAAAAAAACAAAACAAAAGAATCCACAAGATCTTTTGTGTATTCTTTTTATAAAACTTATAAAAAAATAAATCCAAAAATTAATCTTAGTAAAATATTTTTAAACAATACTAATAACTCAAAGATTAACTTTAATAATATTAATAATAAAAATCTATTATTATTTATAGAAAAAGAACTAAATAAAGCAATTGATATATCTTTTAATATTTTAAAAAATAGAATTAATCAATTTGGAAACACACAAGTAAATATACAAAAAATAAAAAAAACAAATAAAATACAAATTGAATTTCCAGGAATTAATAATCCAAAAAGAATAAAAAAAATTCTACAAGGTGTTGCAAGGCTAGAATTTTGGGAAGTTTTTGATATAAAAGATATTGGTGATATTTTATTATTGATTAATAACTCTTTATTAAAAGAGAAATTTTTTTTTTTAAAAAAGAATAAAATTAAAAATAAAAAAGAAATCTCAAATAATAAAAATAATATTTTTTATTTAAAAAAATATCTTGATTTTAATGATAAATTAAAAACTTCCTCTCTAATAAACTTGCTAAAATCCTTTAATTCATCATCATTTACTTATGCCGTATCTGATAAATTAAAAATTAAAAAAATATTTAAAAAATCAAAAATAAGATCTATTATTCCTTTTTATTTAAAATTTCTATGGGGATCAAAATCATACTTTCTTAAAAATGGATTAGAAGTGATAGATATGTATCCAATAAAAAAGAATAAAAACAATAAACCAATTATTTCTGGCAATCTTATTGTTAATTCTAATCAAGACTTTGATGATATAGGAAGACCCTGTGTAAATGTTAAAATGAATAGAAATGGTTCTGAAATTTGGAAAAAAATCACCTCAAAAAATATTGGAAAAAAAATAGCCATCGTTCTGGATAATTATGTTTATTCTGTATCAGAAATTAAATCTATAATTCCAAATGGAAAATTTTCCATTAGTGGTAATTTTACTATTAATGAAGCAAAAGACTTATCTAATGTATTGCTATCAGGATCTCTCCCTGCTTCAGTTAAGATTGTTGAAGAAGTGGCTATTGGTCCAACAATTGGAAAAGAAGCACAAATTAAAGGAATAAAATCTATTTTATTAGCATTGTTTTTTGTTGTATTTTTTATGATATTTTATTATGCATTATTAGGATTAGTTGCTAATATAGCATTATTTTTTAATATTTTTTTTATTTTTTGATGCCTTGCACAATTAAATTCATCCTTGACTCTACCTGGTCTTGCCGGGATTTTATTAACTATTGGAATGTCTATTGATGCCAATGTTCTTATTTTTGAACGCATTAGGGAAGAAATTAAAATGGGTTTTTCGGAAAAAACAGCTATTAATAATGGATATAATAAAGCTTATAGATCTATTATAGATTCAAATATTACTACTTTTTTAACTGGTTTTATTCTTTATCAATTAGGAAAGGGTCCGATCAAGGGTTTTGCAATTACAATGATGATTGGTATTGCTACTTCTTTTTTTTCTTCTACAATAATAACTAGATTAATTATTGATTTTATACATAATAAATTTAAAAATAAAAAACTATTTCTATATTTTTTTTATAATTCTAATTTTTTCAATAAAATTAATTTTAATTTTATTAAAAAAAGAAAGTTTTCTTATATTTTTTCTTTATTTTTTTTAACAATTGGTTTCTTTTCTTTTGTTTTTAAAGGTTTTAATTGGGGGATTGATTTTACTGGCGGAAAGTCTTATATTATATCATTTTACTCTCCTGTAAATATTTCTAATATTAAAAATAGATTATCTGAAGATTTATATAATTTGGAAATAAAACTATATGGCTCTAATAATATTATTAAAATTACTACTGGGTTTTTAGAAAAAAAAAATCTAGATTTTATAAATAAAAAAAATCTTCAAATTATTATTAATGGAATAGAGGATTCCACTGGTTTTAAGAATACAAGTAATAAACTAAATTTAAAAGAAAGATCTTTTCTGATATCTGGTTCTTATTATGTAGATTCAAATATCGCAAATGATATTAAAAACTCTTCATTAAAATCTATACTATTGTCTTTTTTTATAATTTTTTTATATATATGCATTCGTTTTAATAAGTGGCAATTTGGACTATCAGCCATAATAGCCTTGCTTCATGATATTTTAATGATATTTTCTATGTTTTCATTTATAAATTTACTGGGATTCTGTTTTGAATTAAATCAGATATTTATAGGATCATTATTGACAATTATTGGTTATTCTATTAATGATACAGTTGTAGTTTTTGATCGTATCAGGGAAAAATTATTAATTAATAAAGAAAAAAATATTAAAAATTTAATCAATTTGTTTAATTCTGCAATTAATGAAACAATGAGTAGGACAATCATCACCTCTCTGACAACCTTAGTTGTTGTTTTGATTCTTTTTATATTTGGTGGTGAAGATTTAAAAAATTTTTCTTTTACTTTGTTGATTGGAATCTTATTTGGAACATATTCTTCTATTTTTATTGCAGTGCCTGTTTCTATAGATTTATATTTTTATAAATCTATAAAAAAAAATAAATTTTTTTAATAAGATTTTGCAAAAACAACTCTTTTTGTTGAGTTTTTATTGGTGTATATGCATCTTCCTTTTTCTGTTTTTTTATTTATTGGAATACATCTTATTGTTGCCTTTGTTTCTTCTTTTATTTTTTGTTCAGTTTTTGCAGTTCCGTCCCAATGCGCGAGTACAAATCCTCCATTATTTTTTATAATTTTTTTAAATTCTTCATATTTATTGACAAATTTAGTTTTCTTTTTTACAAATAATAATGCTTTGTTGTAAATTTTTTTTTGAATATCATTTAATAAAAATACAACCTCATCTTCTATTTTTTTTATTTTTATAATTATCTTTTTATTTGTATCTCTTCTTGTTAATTCTATTGTTTTTTTTAATATTTCTTTTGTTCCAATAGTAATTCTAATTGGAACTCCTTTTAGTTCATATTCTGTAAATTTCCATCCAGGTTTGTATTTACTTCTACTATCAAATAAAATAGAAATATTTTTTAATTTTAATATAGATTTTATTTTTAGGACAATTTTTTTAATTTTTTTTAATTCAATTTTTTTTTTATAAATAGGTATAATGACTATTTGTATTGGCGATAGTAAAGGCGGCAAAATTAATCCATTATCATCAGAATGCGTCATTATTAATGCACCTATTAATCTTGTTGTTGTCCCCCATGATGTACCCCATACGTGTTCAAACTTACCATTCTTATTTGTAAATTTCACATCAAATGCTTTTGAAAAATTTTGACCTAAAAAATGTGATGTTGCTATTTGTAAGGCTTTTCCATCTTGCATAAGTGATTCAATTGTATATGTAGTTTTTGCGCCGGAAAATTTTTCTGTTTTTGTTTTTATTCCCTTTAAAACCGGAATTGACATATAGTTTTCTATAAAATCTGCATAGATATTTAATATTTTTTTTGTTTCTATTATTGATTCTTTTTTTGTAGAATGAGCAGTATGTCCTTCTTGCCATAAAAACTCTGTTGTTCTTAAAAAAAGACGCGTCCTCATCTCCCATCTTACTACATTTGCCCATTGATTAATTAAAATAGGTAGATCTCTGTATGATTTTATCCAATTTTTATAAGAATTCCAAATTATTGATTCAGATGTTGGTCTAATAATCAACTCTTCTTTTAATTTTGTTTTATTATCAATATATAATTTTGGTATTTTTTTAATATTTTTTAATTTATAATGAGTTATTATCGCACATTCTTTTGCAAAACCTTTTATATGCTCAGCCTCTTTATTTAAGTAAGATTTTGGTATAAAAATAGGAAAATATACATTTTGATGATTTGTATTTTTTAATTTTTTATCTAAAATTAATTTTATTTTTTCCCATATAGAAAATCCATATGGCTTAATAATCATACATCCTCTTATTGTAGAATTTTCAGCTAACTTTGCTTTTATAATTAATTCTTGATACCATAAGGAATAATTTTCTTTTCTTTTTGTTAAAACTTTATTCATAATTATATTAATAAAAAAATTTATAAAAATATTATTAATTTTATAAAATATTTAAAATATAATAATATTTTATATTTTTAATTATTTCTTTATATTAAAATTTTTAATTTTATTTAAAAAAATGTCAACAGATAAATACAAAAAAATAGAATTTAATAAAATTTCTAATAAAATAAATAATTTTTGGAAAAGAAAAAATATTTTTTATAAATCTATTAAAAATAGAAAGAATAAAAATAATTTTATATTTTACGAAGGCCCTCCGTCTACCAATGGCTCTCCAGGAATACATCATGTTATGTCTAGAGCTATAAAAGATATATTTTGTAGGTACAAAGCCCTGAAGGGCTATAAGGTTAATAGAAAAAGTGGATGGGATTCCCACGGCTTGCCTATTGAGTTGCAAGTAGAAAAAAATTTAAATATTAAAAAAGAAGATATTGGCGTCATTATTACTATACAAGAATATAATAAAAAATGTCGCTATTTTGTCATGAATTATAAAAAAAACTGGGAGCTTCTTAATATTAAAATGGGCTACTGGATTGATTTAAGCACGAGTTACATTACCTTTGATGGTAATTATATAGAATCAATATGGTATTTAATTAAAAAATTATATAAAAAAAATTTTATATATAATGGTTATTCTATTCAGCCTTATTCACCTGCAGCAGGAACTAGTTTAAGCTTTCATGAGCTAAATCAACCCGGTTGTTATAAAAAAATTAAAAGCACATCTCTTACATGTCAATTTAAAATAAAAGATAAGCTAGATGAATATTTTTTAGTATGGACTACTACTCCATGGACATTGCCTGCAAATACAGCACTAGCTATTAATAAAAATATAGTCTATGTTAAAATAAAAACTTTTAACATATATACTAAAAAATTAGTTAAAATTATTCTTGCAAAAGATGCAATATATAAATACTTTTCTTCTGATAAATATAAAAAAAATTCTTCTGAAATAAATTTATTAATAAAAAATCAGCCATGGAAAATTTTAGAAGAAATTGATGGAAAAAATTTATTAAAATTAAAATATTATCAAATTTTACCATATATTAAACCGAACTCCTCTAATGTCTTTGTGGTTTTTCATGCAGATTTTGTTAATACAAAAGAAGGCACAGGTGTCGTTCATATTGCCCCTAATTTTGGTGAAGATGATAATCTTTTATCAAAAAAAGAATTTATTGGCTCTATCGTTGTTAATAATTCAAATAAAAACAAACTTCCAATTGTTGATAAACAAGGTCGATTTATTAACGAAATATATGATTTTTCAGGCAAATATGTTAAAAAAGAATATGAAAATATAAAAATAATAAAAAATAAATTTTATAAATCCGTAGATTTGCTGATATTACTTAAACTTAAAAATGAAAATAAAGTTTTTAAAGTAGAAAAATATGAACATAATTATCCTCATTGCTGGCGAACAGATAAACCTATATTGTATTACCCAACAAACGTATGGTTTATTAAGACTACTTTTTTTAAAAAAAAATTAATTAAATTTAAAAGAATTATTAATTGGTATCCTAAATTTATCGGACAAAAAAGATTTAAAAATTGGTTAAATAATGTAGTGGATTGGAATTTAAGTCGAGATCGTTTTTGGGGTACGCCTTTGCCAATTTGGAAAACTAGTAAAAACGAAGAAACAAAATGCATAGGATCAATCAAGGAGTTAAACTTAGAAATTAAAAAAGCTATATCTTACAGATTTATCAAAAATAATTTAGTAAGTTATTTTAATTTTCATTGTCCAAATATAGATAAAATAATTTTAGCTAGTTCTGAGGGTAAAAAAATGTATAGAGAATTAGACATAATAGATGTTTGGTTTGATTCTGGCTCTATGCCATATGGTCAATGGCATTATCCTTTTGAAGATATTGATTTATTTAAAAAAAATTATCCCGCAGATTTTATAGCCGAAGGTGTTGATCAAACGAGAGGTTGGTTTTTTACATTGCATGCAATTTCTGTAATGCTGTTTAACTCTATAGCTTTTAAAAATGTCTTAGTAAATGGCCTCGTGTTAGATAAGAGTGGGGTAAAAATGTCCAAGCGCATTGGAAATTATATCAATCCTTTTAATATTATTAATACCTATGGAGCAGATCCTGTTCGTTGGTATATGGTAAGTACGATTAATCCATGGGAAAATCTTAAATTTAATACTAAAAGCATAGAAGATATAATTCGAAAATTTTTTGATACCGTAGAAAATATATATAATTTTTTTTATGTGTACTTAAGTATAGACAAGTATTTTTTTTCTAATTTATTTTTTATCAAAATTAATATAGATATTGATTTTTGGATTTTATCTAGATTAAATAATTTAATTAAAATAACTAATAATGCCTACAGAAGTTATAATATTATAAAAGTTTCAAAAGAAATACAAGATTTTATTTTAAATGATATCAGTAATTGGTATTTACGAATTAACAGAAGACGCTTCTGGAAAAGTAAAAATAATCAAAATAAATACTCTGCATATAAAATTTTATATATTTGTCTTTTAGTAATATCTAAGATATCTTCTCCCATATCTCCTTTTTATATGGAGAAAATTTATCAAGATTTAATCAATATTAATAAAGATAAGCAGTTTTTATCAGTCCATCTTGTTAACTTTCCTTTAATAAATTTAAATTATATCAATCTAAATTTAGAGCAAAAATTAGATTTAGCAAAAAGAATTGTTTCGTTAGTCTATTCTTTAAGAAAGAAAAAAAATATTAAAATCAAACAACCACTTAAAAAAATTATTTTACTAAAAAATAAAAATATTTTTAAAAAAAATATTCAAATTATATCTGACTTGATATTACTTGAAGTCAATATTAAAAAAATTGAATATATCAATAATATATCTAATTTTGTAATAAAAAAAATTAAATTAAATTTTAAAAAAGTAGGAAAGTTATATAAAGAAAACATAAATCTTATTATTAGTAATCTTAATAACTTAAGTCAAAAATCTATTAGAAAATTTGAAAAAAATAAAGAATTAGTTATTTATTTAGATAATGAAAATATTAAATTAGGGATTGATGATATAAAAATATATTCAGAAAATATCAAAGGCTGGTCTGTAGTTAATTATAATAATATTACAATTGCCCTAGATATAAACTTGGATAATTCCTTGAAAGAAATTGGTATAATTAGAGATTTTATTAGTCAAATTCAAAATTTTCGTAAAAAAATAAAATTATCCATAAAAGATAAAATTAAAATTCATATTTCAAGATCAAACTCTTTAGTTAATTTTTTTATTTTTAAAAATAAAAAATACATCAAAAATGAAATACAATCAATTTTTTTCGAAGAAAAAAAAATTAATTTGTAAAAAAATATTTTTATAATTAAATTTTTTATGAAAAAAAATTATATTATTTAATAATCAAGTGTATTTTTAATAAAATTTTTATATTTATTATTTATGAAATTATCATTATTTAAGTATGATTTGCCCGAAAAACTTATTGCTTTAAATCCTTGTAAGAATAGAGATGAATCCAGATTGATGGTTGTTTGTAGATCAACAGGGAAAATTCAACATAAAAAATTTAAAGATTTTATTAATTATTTTAATAACGAAGACACTTTAGTTGTTAATGATACTAAAGTATTTCAATCTGTTTTATATGGAAGAAAGGAGAAGACAGGTGCTGAAATTGAAGTTTTTTTATTAAGAGAATTAAATAAAGATCTATATCTTTGGGACACACTGGTCGAGCCTGCTAGAAAAATAAGAGTAGGAAATAAATTATTTTTTGGAAACCAAAATAATCTTGTAGCTGAAGTTTTAGATAACACAACCTCAAGAGGAAGAACAATTAAGTTTTTATTTAATGGATCATCTTCTGAATTTTATAACAAAATTAATATGCTAGGTTGCACTCCAATACCTAAAAATATAAAAAGATTTGTCAAATCTGATGACAAGTTAAGATATCAAACTATTTATGCTAAATATCCTGGTGCCGTTGCTGCCCCTGCAGCTGGTTTTCACTTTACTCCTCATATTTTAAAAAAACTAAAAATAAATGGAATAAATATCGCTTCAATCACAAATCATATTGGATTGGGGACTTTAAAAATAGTTGACGTAGAGGATTTAACAAAATATAGGGTTGATTCGGAACGCTTTGAAATTTTAGAAAATTCTGTTAATATTATTAATGAAACTTTGAAAAAAAATAAAAAAGTTTGTGCAGTTGGAATATCATCCATTAAATCACTAGAGTCTTCTATTTCTGTGCTTGGAAAACTAAGATCAAAGAAAGATTGGACTAATAAATTTATTTTTCCACCCTATGATTTTAAAGTTTGTAACGCACTTTTGACTAATTTTCACCTACCTTCTTCAATTTTATTAATGACTACTTCTGCTTTTGGTGGTTATGATATCATTATGAATGCCTACAATGTTGCTATTAAAGAAAAATATAGGTTTTTTATATATGGAGATGCAATGTTGATTATATAAAGATTTTTAATTAACAATTTGGTTATATGAAAACTTTTATTAATTTAAATAATTTACCAAAACATATTTCTATTATTATGGATGGTAATGGAGGCTGGGCGAATCAAAAAGGAATTTCAAGAATATTTGGCCATCATCACTCATTAAAAAGCACAGAATCTATAATAAATGGATGTGTAAAATTAAAAATTCCTTATTTAACACTTTATGCTTTTTCAAAAGAAAATTGGAAAAGATCAGAAATGGAGGTAAAATATATTATCAAATTAATCGTACGCACAATAAAGAATAATTTAAAAAATTTTATCAATAATAATATTAAACTTACTATTATTGGTGATATAAAAAATTTTTCTATAGAATATCAAAATGAAATTAATTTTGCTATTAATATATCTAAAAATAATAATAAATTAAATTTAATTATATTAATTAATTATAGTGGAAGATGGGAAATAACAGAAGCGATAAAATTAATTTGCAATGACATTAAAAATAATATTTTAAATTTAAATAATATTAATAATAAGACTTTTTTAAAATATTTATTTACTAATAAAATTCCAAATCCTGATTTGTTAATTAGGGCTGGCGGAGAAGCAAGAGTAAGTAATTTTTTTTTATGGCAAATTGCTTATACAGAAATATTTATTACAAAAGTATCGTGGCCTAATTTTAGAAAAAAAGATTTCTATAAAGCAATATTAAATTTTCAAAAAAGAAAAAGAAAGTTTGGATTAGTTAAAAAAGAAAGTGTATCATGAAGAAAGTTTTTATAATATTTTTATTGATTTATTTTTTTAATTTTAATTCTTATTCCTCTTTTAAAAAGAATTTTTTTTATAAAAGATATAATATAAAATCTATTAAAATTATTGGCTGCAATGTTTTAGATAAAAATATTTTAATTTCAATTTTAAAATTAAAAACTGGAAATTCAATTAATTTATCTTTAGATATAAATAATATAATAAAAAAGGTATGGAAGAATAATATAGTAGAAAATATTAAAATTTTTATATCTAAAATTGATAATAAAAATATTTCTATTATTATAGAAATTAAAGAAGGTGTCTTGTTGGATAAATATTATTTTTTTGGGATAAAAAAAAAACATAAAAATAATTTAAAAAAAAAATTAAATTTAATTAAAGGTCAATTAATCAATGATTATTCAATAATAAAATTTAAAAATATAATTAAAAGCTATTTTAATAAAAAGGGATTTTATGGTGCCTCTGTAAAGATATTTTCTTTTTTAAAGGGTGCTAAAAACAATATAAAATTAAAAATTCGAATTAATAAATACAATAAATTTTATATTAATAATATAATAATTAATGGTAATGTATTTATTAATAAAAATATTTTAAAATATAAGATTAAAAATAAACTTAATATTTTTCATTTTTTTGATAATTTTTTTTACTTAAAGTTTTTTAAAAAAAAGTATAAAAATAGTAGAAATAGAATGATTAATTTTTATCATACCCAAGGTTTTAAAGATATTAAAATCATATCAGAATATTTTTTAATCAAGAAAAAAAGAAAAAAAGACATAATTGATATTTACATCAATATAAATGAAGGATTGAAATTTTTTGTTAATAAAATAGTATGGAATGGCAATTCTAAATTTAATAAAGATATTCTTAATAATTTAATTCAAATCCACAAAGGTGATATCTATAATATTAATGTCATAAATAAAAAAATAGAAAATAATATTAAAAAAAAATACCTAAACAACGGCTATTTATTTTGCAAAATAGATATAATTAAAAAAAAAGTTAATAAAAATTTAATTGATTTAGAATTTAAAATCAATGAAGGCCCTCGTTTTTATATTAATAATATTATTATTGATATTTACTCAAAAGAAAAAAAAACAATTATACATGATTATATTATTAGAAAAGAAATTAAAACTTTACCAGGAAATAAATTTAATCAAATAAATATTATTAAATCTCATGAATATATTAAAAAATTAGATATTTTTAATTTATTAAAATTTAATATTATTCCAATTTTTAATAATAATAATCTAAACATAAAATATAAATTATTAATAAAAAATAAGGATACTGTTCGATTTATTGGAGGCTGGGGGCAAGGTTTGGGATTTATTGGAACTGTAGAATTTTTATTAAATAATTTTTCTATTAAAAATATTTTAAATATTAATAAAGATTTTTTTTTACCAAAAGGTGGTGGTCAAAAAATTTCTATAAAAATTAGCTCTAATGGTAAAAATTTTAAAGATTTTTCCTTTAAATTTATAGATCCATGGTTTAAAAAAAACAACTCTCTGTATTTTAATTTAGAAAACTCAATAAGGTTTCAAGACGGTTTTTTAAAAAAAACAGGTTTTGAGTTTAGTTTTAAAAAAAAAATTAACTATGTCGATAATAATTATTTAACTTTTAGTAGAGGTTTTTCATACTATCATTATAATTATAAAAAATACAAACTTTTTGGAAATAATTTTTTTTCAGGAATTTTACATAATTTAATTTTTAATATTTATCTTGAACAAGACAATATTAATCACAATGCGTATCTAAAAAATGGTTTTAAATTTGGAGTATATATAAAAGTAACGCCTCCTTATTCTTTTTTATTTTCTAATAAAAAATATTATTTATCTAGATTTATAAAAAAAAAAAATATTAAAAATTTTTTTTTTAATAAAAAAGTTAAAAAATTTAAAAATATAGAATATTATCAATGGATTTTAAAATTTTCCTACTTTAATAATATTATCGGAGATTTTTTATTTAACCTAAAAGGATCTCTTGGTGTTATTGGCAAGCTTCCCTACAGTTCTTATGAAAATCAATTTTCAAGATTTCACTTAGGTGGTGGGGATGGATTTTTTTATAATAGTCAGTATTCTATTATAGATAAAATTATCATACCACTAAGAGGTTATACTAGTGAAGAAATAACGCCTTATGATATGTATAATAAATGCAAAGGAGGTACAGTATATAATAAATTTATATTTGAACTAAGATATCCAATTAATATAAATAAATTTTCAATGTATATCTTAGCTTTCATAGAGGGTGGCAATAATTGGATAAATTTTTTTAATTATAATATTTTTGATTTAAAAAAATCCGGAGGTATTGGCTTTAGGGTATTACTTCCGGTAATTGGAAATTTTGGTATTGATTGGAGCTATGCATTTAATAATAATTATTATTACTCGGGCATTATAAACTCTTCTCAATTTAATATATTAGTAGGAGTTGATATTTAAATATAAATTAGTTAATAATTTAAAAAAAAGTATTTTAACTATTATTTCAAAAACAACCCTTCTTAATTACAATTAATTTTATATTATAATTTTTAAGTATTAAATTTGATTTAGTTTAATTAATAATAATTAAAAATTTAATTTAGTTATTTTTTTATAAAAAGTTAATATAAAAACTTGCAATTTATATTATAAATATTTATTATTAAAAAAAATAAAATATTTAGGGCTTATAGCTCAGTTGGTTAGAGCACTTGACTCATAATCAAGTAGTCCCAGGTTCAAGTCCTGGTAAGCCCACATATAAAAATATTTATAATAGATATATTAAATTGTTTTTTAACAAGATTTAATAATTTTTTTTATGCATTTAAATATTTTAAAATATTTAATATTCTACTAAAAAAATAGTAATAAAATTTTTAAGTTTTTTATAAATTATATGAAAAAACTATAATTTATTAAATAAATTATTGTATATAAAATGATTTCTTTTTTTTTGATTAAAATATTTTCATTTTTTTTTATTAAAAAGCAATATAAGTGGATAAAAAAATCAGAAAAAATACAAATAAAAAATTTAAAGAATATTATTTTAAAAGCTAATAATACTATTTTTGGATTAAATTTTAATTTTAAAAAAATAAAAAATTATAATAATTTTAAACATTGTATTTCTTTAAAAAAATATAAAAGCTTAATATTCTATATTAAAAAAATAAAATTAAGCTATCAAAATGTTTTGTGGAAAAATATGCCAATTTATTTTGCTAAAACCGCAGGTACAACTCTTGGCAATAAATACATTCCAATAACAAAAGAATCTATTCATGAACAAATTTCTTCGACAAGAAATACTTTATTAAATTATATATGTATAACAAAAAATATAGGTTTTTTAAAAGGAAAGATGATTTTTTTATCAGGAAGTCCAAAATTAATGTTATTTGGCAATATATTAACAGGAAGATTGTCCGGGATTGTTAATTATCATATTCCTATTTACTTGAATCGAAATAAATTACCTAGTTATTCAATAAATTGTATTGAAAATTGGTATAATAAAATAAATGAAATTGTCAATATAACAATTGATCTTGATGTTACATTTTTATCTGGAATACCACCTTGGATGCAGATATATTTTGATAAATTATATTTAAAAAAATATAAAAATATTATAAGTCTTTTTCCTAATTTTTCATTACTAGTGCATGGTGGCGTTAATTTTGCCCCCTATAAATTAAATATGATCAATAGAATTGGAAAAAATATAGATTTTATAGAAACGTATGCAGCCTCTGAAAGCTTTATTGCTTTTCAAAATTTGAAATACAATAAGGGTTTATTATTACAATTAAATAGTAATATTTTTTTTGAATTTATATCCTTAAGTGAGTATATTAACAATAAGCTTGATAGAATTTATGTTAAAAATATCAAACTTAATGTTAATTATGTTATTATTTTAAGCAACAATGCTGGGCTTTGGTCTTATGTATTGGGAGATATTATTAAATTTATTTCCACAAATCCTTATAAAATAATTATTACTGGCAGAATAAATCAATTTATTTCTACTTTTGGAGAGCATGTTATTTCTGAAGAAATAGAAAAATCTATAAATTATGCATTAAATAAGTCTAAAGAAGTTTTAATTAATGACTTTATAGTCGTTCCGTTTATTGCAGATAATCAATATTTATCTTGTCACGAATGGTTGATAGAGTTTATATATTTTCCCAAAAATTTATTAAATTTTATTAATTATATTGAATTTAGTTTAAAAAAATTAAATTCTTATTATTGTGAATTGAATTTTGGCAAAATATTAAGTAGTTTGAAAATAACATGCTTAAAAAAAAATACATTCACAAGCTATATGAATATTAAGGGGAAATTAGGCAATCAAAATAAAATTATTAGATTATCTAATAATCGAAAAATTGCAAATAAATTATTATTTTATAATTATTTTTTTAATTAAAAATATAAATATGGGTATATATATTATGATTTTACAATTCATTTTTGGTTTATTTATTATTGTAGGATTACATGAAATGGGCCATATGATTTTTGCTAAACTTTTTGGAATACGTGTTGAAGAATATTCGATAGGATTTCCGCCAAAAATATTTAAATTTAAATTTAAAGAAACAGAGTATTCTCTTGGAGTCATTCCTTTAGGAGGATTTGTTAAAATTTCTGGCATGATTAATGAAGATTTAGATAATAAATTAAATTTAAAAAAAGTTATGCCGTGGGAATTTAGGTCAAAGCCTGCATGGCAAAGATTATTAGTTATTTTAGGTGGTATAATTTTTAATTTTATTACTGGATTTATTATTTATACTTTAATTACTTTTTATACAGGTGAAGTATATATAAAAAATGATGAAGTTAATAAGCATGGTATAATTCCAAATTTTTTAGGTGTAAAGCTGGGTTTTAAAAAAGGTGATAAAATTATAGATATTAATGGAAAAATGTTTTCAGAATTTTCGGATATTATAAATCCATATATCTTCTTATCTTCTGATAAATATTATATGATCAGTAGAGATAAAAAAAAAATTAAAATTAATATACCAGATAATATTTTAGCAAATCTATCTAATTCAAAAAATTTAGTAAATTTCATAGAACCACTAATTCCATTTTATTTAAAAAGCATTCAAAATATTAATAATTGTAAATTAAAAAATAAAGATATTATTCTTGAAATTAATGGGAAAAGCACAAAATATTTTCAAAATCTAAAAAATATTATAAATTTTTATTCTGGAGAAAAAGTCTATATAAAATATTCAAGAAAAAATATTGAAAAATATACTTTTTTGGAAATTAATAAATTTGGAAAATTAGGAATTAAGCCATTATTTTTATTATCATATAAAAATAGAAAATACAATTTCTTTAAATCAATGAAAATAGGAATGTCAAAAGTATTAAATATAATATCTATTAATTTTAATGTATATTACAAAATTATAACCGGGCAAATACTTTTTTCTAAATCTATTAGTAGTCCTATTGGAATTGCTAAAATTTTTGGTAATAAATTTTATTTTCTTCACTTTTGGTCTATTATTGCTCTATTATCTGTAGCATTAGCTTCTATTAATCTTTTGCCAATTCCAACTTTAGATGGTGCTTATGCCTTATTTATAATTTATGAAATTATTACAGGAAAAAGCTTATCTAATAAATTTTTAAAGTTTTCTCAAAAAATAGGTTTACTAATTATATTAATTTTAATATTATATTCATTTTTTAATGATCTCTATAAATTATTTTAATTTTTTTATAATTAATTTATAAAATTAAAATTTTAAACTAATATTGATTTTTTTTAAATGAAAAGAATAAAATTAATAATAATTAATATTGAAGATGTAATTAATTTTTTATTAAAAAAAAATAAATTAAATTTAAATATATAAAATTTTAAAACTTTTTTTTTATAAATTAAAATATTAATAAATAAATTTAAAAATGAAAAATATTAACAAAAATAAATATTTAACTCCCAAAGAGATTGTATCATCTCTTGATAAGTATATTATTGGTCAAAAAAAAGCTAAGCGAAGTATAGCAATTGCCCTAAGAAATAGATGGAGAAGGATGAATATAAACTCAAGCATTAAAGAAGATGTTACGCCGAGCAATATCTTAATGATTGGTTCTACCGGTATTGGAAAAACAGAAATTGCAAGAAGATTAGCTAAAATAATAAACGCCCCTTTCATAAAGGTTGAGGCATCAAAGTTTACTGAAGTTGGATATGTAGGTAGGGATGTCGAAAGTATGATTAGAGATTTAGTTGAATGTTCTATAAAAATGGTAAAAGCTTCTAAGACAAAATTGGTTCAAAATGAAGCGAAAATAATTGTCGAGAATATAATATTGGATTTATTAATACCTTCAATTAAAAAAAATAAAAATTCCTTGAGTAATTTTAAAAATATTAAATATGACAATATTCAAGATTTAAATGAAAAAACGAGGAATAAGCTTTTGCAAAAAATTAGAGACGGAGAAATGGATGATAAGGAAATTAATATCAATATCAATAATACAAATAATACAATAGATAGTAATAATTTTATTGATGAATCTTCTATTAATAACTTACAAGATATGATCAATAATATCTTACCTAAGAATATTAAAAAAAAAGTTAAAATTTCTGAAGCTAAAAAAATTTTACTAGAAGATGAGGTTGCTAAGATGATAGATGTAGACACAATAAACAAAGAAGCAATTATTAATGCAGAAAACATAGGTATTGTTTTTATAGACGAAATAGATAAAATAGTATCAAGAGGTAGAAATATTAATTTTGATATTAATAAAGAAGGCGTACAAAGAGATCTTTTGCCAGTCGTAGAAGGAAGTTCTGTCAATACAAAATATGGTGTTTGCAATACAGATCATATATTATTTATAGCTGCAGGAGCTTTTCATATTTCAAAACCATCTGATTTAATACCAGAATTGCAAGGCAGATTTCCTATTAAAGTTGAGCTGGATAGTTTAACGCAAGATGATTTTTATAAAATACTAAAAGAGCCAAAGAATTCTATTACAAAACAATATGAAGAAATTTTTAAATCAGAAAATGTTCAAATTATTTTTGAAGAAGATGCTATTCAGGAAATTTCAAAAATTTCTTTTGATTTTAATAATGAATTAGAAAATATTGGAGCTAGGAGATTACATACTATTATGAGTTGTATTTTAAATGATTTTTTATTTGATGTTCCAGATAAAATTCTTTCAGGCGAAAAAATAATTATAAATAAAAAAATTGTTTTACATTCTACTAAAAAAATGTCTTTAAAAAATAATTTAAATGAATATATATTATAAATATATTTTTATAAATTATTATTTTGATGATTTTTAATAATATTGGAGTTTATATATTGTTTTTTATTTTTAATAAAAGTTGAACTAAAAATTATACATATAAATATTATAAAACATAATATCCAAGTAGTTTTTTCAAGAATATTTTTAGTTTTTTTTACTCCTATGATTTGATTTGTATTTGAATTAAGAAAATCATTTTGAAGTTTTGATTTATCGTTTTGTAATAATATAATTAGTATTAAAAATATACATGATATAACTGTTATTATAATTGCAGTATTAAACATTTTAGATTAAGTTTAATTTTATAATATAATAAATATATTATATTATAAAATTTTTAGCAATTTTATTCTATTATATTTTTATTCAAATTTTTTAAAAAGTTAGAGCTATTTTTAATATTTTTTTTAAAAATAATTTTTTTAATTTTATTTAAATCTTTTTTTATTTCAAATAAAGCTTTGTATAAAAATTTTTTTTCAGATATATTATTAATATTATTTAATAAATAGTTTTTTTGATGAACCAGTATTGGTAAATTGGTTTTTAATTTTGGTAAATATGTATTAATTTTTTTTATTGATATATTTCTATTTTTTTCCAATGCAGATATATATTCAATAAGATTTTTTAACTCCCTAATGTTTCCAGGGAATTTGTATTTTAATATTAATTTTTCTGCTTTTTTTGATAAAAAAATTGGCTTAATTTTATATTGATTTGTAAAATCAATTGTAAATTTTTTTATTAAAAATATAATATCATTACCCCTTTCTCTTAACGGCGGTACATAAATAGGAATTGTATTTAATCTATAATACAAATCTTTTCTAAATTTAAACTTTTTAATAGACTTTATTAAATTTTTATTCGTTGCTGCTATAATTCTTAATTTTATTTTTTTAATTTTTGATGACCCTACTTTAATAAATTCTCCATATTCTAAGATTCTTAATAGTCTAGATTGAGTGTTTAGTGGCATTTCTGAAATTTCATCTAAAAATATAGTACCACCAGAGGCTTCTTCAAAATATCCTTTTCTTGATTCCGTAGCGCCAGTAAAAGAGCCTTTTCTGTGTCCAAAAAGTTCAGAATCAATCGTTCCTTCTGGTATAGCTCCACAATTTATTGCTATAAATTTTCCATTTTTATAATGACTTAATATATGAATAATTTTAGAAAAAGATTCTTTTCCACTTCCACTTTCTCCGGTAATTAATACATTCATTTTTGTTGGTGCTATTTGAATAGCGGTCTCAATAGCTTGATTTAATAATTTAGAATTTCCAATGATTCCAAGTTTTTTTTTTATATTTTCTATTTTATTTTTCTTCACAAATATAATTTTATTAAAAAGTTATTCCAAATAATGTAGAATTATTATAATCCTTAATTAATATATTAATATATTCACCTTTTTTATATTGTTTTTTTGGAAAAACAATTATTTTATTTTGACTGTTTTTCCCTTTAAGATATTTTTTTGATTTTTTAGAATAACCTTCTATTAATACTTTGTATATTTTAAATAAATCTTTTTTATTACTTTCTAGTGAAAGTATTTTTTGTTTATTAATAATTTCTTGTAATCTTTTTTTTTTAACCAATAAAGGCACATTGTCTTTGTATTTTTTTTCCGCTAATGTACCTGGTCTTTCAGAATAATAAAATATATAAGAAAAGTTATACTTTATATAATCCATTAACAAAAGGGTATCTTTGTGTTCTTTTTCTGTTTCAGAGCAAAATCCAGTTATTATATCAGATGATATGCTACAATTATTTGATAATATATATTTTATTTCAATTATTTTATTAATATACCACTCTCTATCATAAGTTCTATTCATTAATTTTAAAATTCTGTTATTTCCGCTCTGAATTGGTAGGTGTATATGATTGCAAATATTTTCATATTTTTTTATTGTATATAATACATCTTTATTAATATCTTTTGGGTGGGATGTTAAAAATCTAATTCTTAAATTTAAATTTATATTTGCCAACATGGATAATAAATTAGAAAAGTTTATTTTTTGATTAAGATCTTCCCATTTATATGAATCAACATTTTGACCCAATAGTGTAATTTCTCTATATCCTTTTTTAAATAGCTTTACTGATTCTTTTATAATAGAATAAGGATTTCTGCTTCTTTCTCTTCCTCTGGTGAATGGTATTATACAAAATGAACAGATATTATCACAGCCTCTCATTATAGATATAAGTGCATTGATGCCATTTGAATTTAATTTAACTGGATTTACATTTGAATATGTTTCTTTTTTTAATAAAGATATATTAAATAATTTATTTTTATAATTAATTTTTTGAATTAAAAATGGTAATATTCTATAAGAATTTGGATTAATAATAAGATTAATAATTTTTTTTTTTAATAATTTTTGCTTTAATTTTTTTGTTACACAACCTAATATTCCAATTATTAATTTTTTATTTTTTTTTTTTAATATTTTAAATTTTTCTAATCTTTTTTTTATTATTTGCTCAGCCTTATCTCTTATTGAACAAATATTTATAAAAATTATATCTGCTCTATCATATTTTTCAGAAATAATTTTAAATCCATTTTTTTTCATTATTGATGTAATAATCTCACTATCTGAAAAATTCATTTGACATCCATAGCTTTCTATATAAATTTTTTTATTTTTTTTATTTATTACTTTATAGTTTAATAATTTCATTTTAAGTTAAATTTTTATTATTTAATATTTTTTTTTTTGATATTCTTAAAATTATTATCATTAAAAAAAAACCTAAAATAAAATACAATATAGATTCTAGTATTAGAGGATTTTTTTTTATTATTTTTTTAAAAATAAATGGTGAGGTATTTTTTTGCAATATTGGAGTTTGTATTCCTTTTTTATTTAATTTATAAATCAATGTAATCTTCCAGGGCCATATTTTATTTAATGATCCAATCATAAAGCCTATTAATATTGAAATAATAAAATTATTTTTTTTAGTTAAAAGATATTTTATAATTTTTGAAAATATTATCAATCCAAAAAGACAACCTAACCCAAAAGTAAATAATATAAAAAAATTTAAATTTTTTAATGCATTTATCATAAATTCATACTTACCCAAAATTAACAAAATAAAACTTCCAGATATCCCAGGCAATATCATAGCAGAAACTGCAATAGATCCAGAAAAAAAAATAAATAAAAAATTGTTATTTGTTGATGATGGTATGATTTCAATGACTATATATCCAATAATAAATCCCATAAAAATATAAAATATTTTTATAAAATTATTATTTTTAATTTTTTTATATATTTCAAATAAAGAAATAATAATAATTCCAAAAAAAAAGGACCATAATTGGATTGGATGATTTGTTATTAAATATGAAGTTATGTTTGAAAAAGTAACTAGACTTGTTAGTATTCCAAAAAAAATTAAAAATAAAAAACTTCCATTTATATGTATCCAGAATTTTTTTATTTTTCCTTTTATTAATAATCTCAATGAATATAAATCAAAGGCGTTGATCGAATTAATTAAATCTTCGTATATATTAGTTATAAAGGCAATTGTACCTCCAGATATACCGGGTATTATATCTGCAATTCCCATAATCATACCTTTTAAAAATAAAATAAATTTTTTCTTATTATTTTTCATTTATAATTACATTTAATATTTTTTTTAATTAATTAAGATATTTAAATATTTTTTATTTAATTAGGTAAAGTTTATTATATTCGAAATATTAATAAATTATTTGTTATATTTTTTAAATAAATTATTATTTTAATATCAAATGAAAGAAAAAATTACACTAACAATATTATCTTTTTTTTTAGTTTTTTTTTTATATGGATTGCCTAAAGTAGTAATAATAGGGAAAAAAAAATTTATAAAATCTGATATAAATTTATTAAAAAATTTTTATAAAAATAATTATTTATTAAATAAATATAATAAAGTTAAATATAATTTATTTTATCAAGAGTTGTATAAAAACAATATAATAAAAAGTAATATTAAGTTTGCAGACTCTTTGTCTGTTTTATTTAAAAAATACCACAATCCTGATAACATGTTAAAATATTTAAAAATTATTATAAATTATCTACCTTCTTATAGAGGTTATATAGTTTTTGGTAATAATTTTTATAATAAATTTAGTTTTAAAATTAATAATAAATCAAAAAAAATAGGAATTAAAATAAGAGAATATTATAATAAAGTATTATTAAAATACAAAAACAATGTAGATATTAAAGCAAAAATGTCAATAACATATATTAATACTAAAAATCCTATGAAAGGAATAGTATCTTTAAAAAAAATACTTAAATATAATTCTTTACATAAAATAGCTTTAATAAATATTGGTTTATTATCAATGAAGTCTGGACAATATGAAAAAGCAATAAAGAGATTTAAAAAATTAAAAAAAGAATACCCATTTGACATGAAATCAAGAATATATTTAGCATTAAGCTATATTGCAATTAATAAAAATATATTAGCAAAAAAAGATTTAATTTTCATAAAAAACAATGGAAATTCTTTGATGAAATTATTAGCTAATAATTATTTAAATAATTTAAAATAAATTTAAATATTATAAAAATGCCTTGTGGTAAAAAAAGAAAAAGACATAAAATGGCTACTCATAAAAGAAAGAAACGTCTGAGAATGAATAGGCATAAAAAGAAAAAATAATAATAAATTTTTTATTTTTTATTTTAATTTTTATAAAAATAAAATTTATAAATATTGATTAATGAGTTAATTATAAATGTTAAAAAAAATATTTATCGTATAGCTTTGCTAAAAAATAATGAATTAATTGAATATCATATAGACGAAAAAGATAATCAATTTTCAGTTGGAGATATATATCTAGGGATAGTTAAAAAAATTGTTCCTGGATTAAATGCAGCTTTTATTAATATAGGATATGAGAAAGACGCATTTTTACATCACTTAGACTTAGGTCCACAATTTAATTCGATAAGTAAATTTTTAAATTTTATTAATAGTGATTTAGATGATACTATTTTAATAAAAAATTTTGATATTGAGTTTGACATAGATAAATTTGGCAGAATTAGTGATATTTTAATTAAAGGTCAAAAAATACTTGTTCAAATAATAAAAGAGCCGATAGCAAATAAAGGCCCAAGACTGTCATGCTCTTTATCTATTGCTGGTAGATATATTATATTAATTCCGTTTATTAATTCTATTAGTATTTCTAAAAAAATATTAATTATTAAAGAAAAAAATAGGTTAAAAAGACTAGTTTCATATATTAAGCCAAAAAATTTTGGTATAATTATTAGAACCGCAGCAGAATTTAAAGATGTTGCAATTTTAGATAATGATCTTAAAAATTTATTAAAAAGATGGCACCTAGGTATAAGGAAATTAATAAAATCTTTTCCTCAAGATAAAATAATAGGAGAAATTAATCGCATCTCTTCAATATTGCGTGATATACTTAATGAATCTTTTGATAATATTATTATTGATAATAAAAAATCATATGAAGAAACTAGGAGATATATTCAGAATGTTATTCCGGAAAAATTAAATATTTTAAAATTTTATCAAAGCAAAATAAAAATATTTGAAAGTTTTGGAATTGAAAAATATATTAAAACGCTTTTTGGAAAAACTGTCAGTATTAATGGTGGAGGATATATCATTATTGAGCATACAGAAGCTATGCATGTTATAGATGTAAATAGTGGAAACAAAGCAATTTTAGAGGAAAATCAAGAATCAACTGCATTGAGTGTCAATATGGCTTCTGTAAAAGAAATTGCAAGGCAATTAATAGTCAGAGATATGGGGGGTATTATAGTTATTGATTTTATTGATATGAAATTACTAGAAAATAAAAACAATATTTTTCAAAGAATGAAAAATCATATGAAAAATGATAGATCTAAAACCACCATATTGCCCATTTCGAAATTTGGAATAATGCAAATTACAAGACAAAGAGTGAGGCCAGAGATGAATATTATTACTAGAGAAAAATGCCTAAGTTGCCAAGGTAATGGCATAATAAACGCATCTATATTAATTTCTGATGAAATTGAAAAAAAAATTCATTTTTTATTAAAAGATAAAGAAAGAAAAGCACTTTTAATTTTTATACATCCATATTTATATGCTTTTTTTACAAAAGGTTTTTTTTCAAAAAGATTAAATTGGTTATTTAAATATAAAATTTGGATAATATTAAAACAAGATTCTTCTTTAGGAATTACTGAATTTAAATTTTTTAATGAAAAAGGTCAAGAAATTATTTTATAATAAGATTTTTATTATAAAATATGTTCTTGATGATTAAGTTTTATACTTTAATTTCTACTTCTATTCCGCTGGGTAATTCTAGCTTCATAAGAGCATCTACTGCTTTCGAATTATTAGAATATATATCTATCAATCTTTTATATGTACATAGTTGAAATTGTTCTTTTGCCTTTTTATCTATATTTGGACCTTTTAATACAGTATAGACTTCTCTTTTTGTAGGCAATGGAATCGGTCCACTAACAATTGATCCAGTAGATTTAACAGATTTTATAATTCTTTCTGATGATTTATCTAATAAATTATAATCATAAGATTTTAATTTAATACGAATTTTTTGACTCATGTTAATATTATATTTAGTTTTTTATTTTATTTTCTATTATTTTTTCTGCTATATTTTTAGGAGCTTCTTGGTAATGCGAAAAAGTTAAACTGGCAAATGCTCTTCCTGAAGTAATAGTTCTCAAGCTTGTTACATATCCAAAGAGCTCGGAAAGAGGAACTAAAGATTTAATAATTTGCAATGAGCCTTTTGAGTCTATATTTTTCATTATACCTCTTTTTTTATTTATATCACTTGTCACTGGGCCAGTAAATTGATCAGGACTAGTTACTTCTAATAAAATTATTGGCTCCATTAATACTATATTTGCAGCCTTAGATGCTTTTTTAAATCCAAGCTGCGCACACAATTCAAAAGATATAGTATCTGAATCTACATCATGAAAAGAGCCGTGAATTAATTTTGTTGCTGCAGAGTCTATGGGATATCCTGCTAGCGAACCATTTTTCATTGAATTTTCAAACCCTTTTCTGACAGATGGTATAAATTCTTTCGGAATTGCACCTCCGACTATTTTATTTTCGAATATTAATCCAGGTTTATTATTATCGCCAGGCCCAAGTTCAAATTTTATATCAGCAAACTTTCCCCTTCCTCCAGTTTGTTTTTTGTATATTTCTTGATGTATTACAGTTTTCGTAATTGCTTCTTTGTAAGAAACTTGTGGAGGTCCTTGGTTTATTTCAACATTAAATTCTCTTCTTAGTCTATCGATTATAATTTCCAAATGCAACTCCCCCATTCCGCTTAAGATAACTTGTCCAGTATTTTGATCTACATGTGTTTTTAAAGTCGGATCTTCATCAAGAAGCTTACTTAAAGACACTGAAAGCCTATCTATATCTATTTTCTTCTTAGGCTCAATTGCATATCCTATTACAGGGGCTGGGAATTCTATTTTTTCTAAAACAAGTTTATTATCTTCGTTCGTAAGAGTGTCTCCTGTTTTTATATTTTTAAAACCTACGCCTGCGCAAATATCCCCAACCAAGGCACTATCAATTGGATTTTGTTTGTTCGCATGCATTTGTATCAATCTTGATATTCTTTCTTTTTTTTGTGTTCTTGCATTATATACATAAGATCCTGCATTTAAGCTTCCAGAATATATTCTCATAAATGCTAATTTACCCACAAAAGGATTTGTTGCGATTTTAAATACCAATGCAGTAAATGGCTCTTCTTTATTTGGGTATCGTAATTCTACTTTATTTGTTTCTATATTTTTACCTTCTACAGGAGGTAAATCTAATGGTGACGGTAGATACATACAAACTGCATCTAGAAGTGCTTGAACACCCTTATTTTTAAAAGCAGATCCACACAAGACAGGAAAAAAATCTAAATTTATTACTGATTTTCTAACAGCAGACATAACTTCTTGCTCTGTTATTAAATTTGGATTTTCAAAAAATTTTTCTAATAATATATCGTCTGATTCTGCTATAGTCTCTATTAAATTTTTTCTCCACTTTTGAGATATTATTTTTAATTCTTCGGGTATTTCTATGTTTTTATATGTCATTCCTAAATCCTCAGAATCCCAAATAATAGCTTTATTAGAAACTAAATCCACTATGCCTTTAAATGTCTCTTCTTTTCCAATTGGTATTTGAAGAGGTATTGGCTTGCATCCTAATTTATCTTTTATTTCATCTATGGAATTAAAAAAATCGGCACCAGTTCTATCCATTTTATTTATAAAACAAATTCTTGGTACTTTGTATTTATTTGCCTGTCTCCACACTGTTTCTGACTGAGGCTCTACTCCAGAAACTGCACAAAACAATGCAATTGCGCCATCTAAAATTCTTAAAGAACGCTCTACTTCTACGGTAAAATCAACATGACCTGGAGTATCAATTATATTAATTTTATACCTTTTATTTTCATCTTTAGTATAATTCCAAAATGTTGTTGTTGCTGCCGAAGTAATAGTTATTCCTCTTTCTTGCTCTTGTTCCATCCAATCCATTATAGCGTCTCCTTCATGAACTTCTCCGATTTTATGCGTTAATCCTGTATAATATAATATTCTTTCTGTTGTGGTGGTTTTTCCAGCATCAATATGAGCCATTACGCCTATATTTCTAAGAAATTTAAGATTTGTTTCCATTTTTTTAAAACCTAAAATGTGAAAATGCCTTATTAGATTCAGCCATTTTATGTATGTCTGTTTTTTTTTTTACAGCATTACCATCCCCTTTTGATGCAGAAATAATTTCATTTGCCAACTTTTCTTTCATTGTATTTTCAGATCTTAATCTTGAATAATAAATTAACCACTTTATTCCTAGAGATATTTTTCTTTCAGGTCTCACTTCTATTGGTACTTGAAAAGTAGCTCCACCTATTCTTTTTTTTTTTACTTCAACGTGTGGCATAATATTATTTAATGCTTTTTTCCAAATATCTAAACCTTTTTCATTGGTTTTTTCTGATACTATTTCAATAGAATCATAAAAAATTTTATATGCCAAATTTTTTTTCCCCTCTTTCATTAGGCAGTTTATAAATTTAGCTGCTAATGTGTTATTATACTTAGGATCTGGCATAATATATCTTTTTTTAGCTTTTCCTTTTCTCATTTTTTTTTATTTTTATTTTTTAGGTTTTTTAGCTCCGTATTTTGATCTTCCTTGCACTCTTCCATTAACACCAGATGTATCCAGCGCACCTCTAATTATTTTATACCTTACTCCTGGTAAATCTTTTACGCCTCCGCCTCTTACTAATACTACTGAATGCTCTTGCAGATTATGTCCTTCTCCAGGAATATATGCACTAATTTCTTTACCAGTACTCAATCTTACTCTAGCCATTTTTTTCATAGAAGAATTTGGTTTTCTTGGCTTTGTGGTATAGACTCTTGTGCATATCCCTTTAAGTTGAGGACACCCATTAAGTGCCGGCGACTTTGATTTGAATTTTATTTTTTTTCTCCCCTTTCTTATAAGTTGCTGTATTGTTATCATTGAATTTTTATTAAAATAAAATGTTAATTTATTTTTTAAAATATAAATTTACAGAAATATTTTTTATTTTTTAAAAATTTATTAAAGTTTTTAACTTTAAATTGGAATTGTCGAAAGTTAAATTTTAATTAATATTTTCTAGTACTTCGTTTACATCATTTGCTGTTATGATTATATTCTTTTTTTCACCCCATTTATTATATAAATATGTAGTTATTTCTGCAATTTCTATATTTTTTAATTTTTTATTATTTGGCATTAATTGGTTGTTATATAATTTATTATTTATTATTATTTTTTCATATATTCCATTTTTTATTATTAAAATTGTTTTGTCAATAAATTTTGGTAATTTATTTTTATTATTTAATGAAGGTATTAAATTTTTTAAACCAGTTGCATCTTTTTGATGGCAATTACTGCAATATATAAAATATAATTTCCTTCCATTTTCTAAATATTTTATTTGTTTAAGTGGATCTTTTTTTATTTTTATATTTTTTTTAATATTAATTTTATATATTAAAAAAAAAAATATTATTATATAGATAAAAAAATAATTTTTTTTAAGCATAATTTACTATTTTATATTTATAGCTCTGAATTAAATAGGTTGATAAAAGTTTTTAAATTCATTAGTCCTTTATTGATTTTACCTCTTTTTCTTATTGAAATTTTTTCTTCTTTTTTTTCTTTTTCTCCCACTATAATCATATATGGAATTTTTTTCATTTCAGCATCTCTGATTTTTTTTTCAATTTTTTTATTACGACTATCTATATTAACTAATATTTTTTGTTTTAATAAAAAATTAAAAATTTTATTAGTATAGTTATAATATTTATTAGATATCGGCAATATTATAACTTGTTCTGGTGACAACCATAGCGGAAACCTTCCATTTGTATGCTCTATTAAAATTGCAATAAATCTTTCTAGTGACCCAAAAGGCGCCCTGTGTATTATAATAGGTATATATTTTTTATTATTCTTACCTATATAATATAATTTAAATCTTATTGGCATTTGGTAATCTATTTGTATAGTTCCTAGCTGCCATGTCTTACCTGCTACATCTTTAACCATAAAATCTAATTTTGGCCCATAAAATGCAGCCTCTCCTGTCAATTTAATTGTTTTTATTTTTTTTTCATTCACCGCCTCTTGAATATCTTTCTCAGCTTTATCCCATAATTTATTATTTCCAAAATATTTATAAGGATCATTTAAATTTCTTAAAGAAATTTGTGCTATGTAGTTTTTTAATTCTAACTTATTGAAAACATATAAAATAAGATCTATAACTTTTTTAAATTCTTGCTTTATTTGATCTATCCTGCAAAATATATGAGCATCATCTTGAGTAAACATTCTTGTTCTTGTGAGTCCGTATAACTCTCCGTGTTTTTCATATCTATAAACATCTCCAAACTCAGAAAATCTAATAGGCAAATCCTTGTATGATCTAGTTTTATTATTATATATTTCACAATGATGAGGGCAGTTCATTGGTTTTAAAATATATTCTTCATTTTTTTTAGGTGTTTGAATTGGCTGAAATGAATCTTTTCCATACTTATCATAATGTCCAGAAATTTTATAGAGTGTTTTTTGTCCTATATGTGGTGTTTTTACTGGCCTATATCCTGATTTAATTTGTATTTCATTTAAAAAATTTATTAATTTTGATTTTAAAATCGAACCCTTTGGTAGCCAAAGAGGCATTCCTATTCCAATTTTATTAGAGAATGTAAATAACTCCAACTCTTTCCCAATTATTCTGTGATCTTTTTTTTTAATTTTTTTATTTAATTTAATATCTATTTCTAAATTTTTTTTATCTTGAAAAGAGGTACCACTTAGTCTTATTAGTTTTTTTTTATTTTTATTTTCTATTAAATAGTTATTAATAATATTATTTATTTTTATTATTTTAATAATATTAGTATTTATGATGTAAGGACCACCATATAGATCTAAAAAATTATTTTGTTTGCAAATTGTAATTTTTAATCTTTTAATATTTTTTAAAATTTTTATTTTATAATTTTCTTTTTTTTTTATAAAATATCTTAAGCATTCATTTTTATTAATTTTTATTTTTTCATATACATGTTTTTTTTTAAACAATTCTGTTATTTTTTTTTCTATTAATTTTATATTAATATTTTCTTTTTTATTTAAATTAATATTGTAATAATAATTATCATTTACTATTTTATTTTCTTCTAATTTTATTATTGGATATAAATTTTTTAATACCTTAGCTAATAAAAACAAAGAGCTTTGGTAAATTATTTTTTTATTATTAAATTTATTAGATGTAAATAAAAAAAAATTTTTTATTTTAAAAAAAATTTTATTAATAGATCCTGTTAGGATTTTTTTTGACAATTTTTTATTTATAAATTTAATATAATTTGAAATTTTTATTTTTTTTGAAGATTTTTTTATTTTTTTATTTAATAATGTGATATTATTTTTTTTTTTTATCATAATTAAAAAAATATTATAATTAAAATTTAATAATAATTTATAAATTATATTTTTTAAAACATTTTTAAAAAATAAATTTCAATTTTATGTTTTTTAATTTTAATTCAAAGAAAATTTCTAAAATAATATACAAATCTTTAGGAGAAATTTTCATGAAAGATATAAAAAAAATATTTATTAATAAATACATTACAATTACTTATATAAATTTTTTTAAAGATTTAAATTTATTAAAAGTTTATATAGATTTTGGAATAGAAAAAGATAAATTTTATATGCTATATAAAATTGAAAAATATAATTCTTATATAAGAAAATTATTGGGAAATTATATTGGAAAAAAAATCAAGAAAATTCCATACATAAAATTTTATATAGATAATTCATTGGGATTTATTTTAAAAATAAACAATTTATTATTGTCTTCAAGATAATTTTTTTATAAAAATTTATAAATTTTATTTTTTATTTCTATTATCCAATCCCCAATTTAGCTTTTTTCTAAGCGAGTCAAATATATTCAATGGCTTATCTTTGATAAATTTTATAAAATTTTTTTCTTTTGAAATTTTTATACTTTGATTTACATTTAAAAATTTTGACTGAGAATCGAAAGAAATTAAAAATTTTTTATTTCTACTCTCTATTTTAAAGTTAATTATTGATTTGTCTGGGATAACAATAGATCTAATAAATAGATTATGAGAGCTTATTGGAGTTATTATCAGATTATTGCATTGAAATACAACAACAGGTCCTCCACAACTTAATGAATAGCCAGTTGATCCTGTTGGTGTAGATACGATTAATCCATCAGACCAATAAGAATTAAAAAATAATTCATTTATAAATATATTAATTTTAATCATTGATGAAATATAGTTTTTTACTATTGCTATTTCATTTAATGCAAAATATGAATTTTTTTTTTTATCAATATTCATTTTAATTAAAATTTTATTTTCTATTATATATTTATTATTAAAATATTTTTTTAAAAATTTAAATATATTTTTTTTAGATATTATAGATAAAAAGCCTAATCTTCCCGTATTGATGCCTATTATAGGTATTTTTATTTTTTTTATATACTTGATGCTTTCTAATAAAGTGCCATCTCCTCCTATGCTGATAATTAAATTATATTTTAATATGTTTTTTTTTTTAAAAACTTTTAATTTTGACAAATTAACATTTATTTTTTTGAGAAATTTAAAAAATATTTTAGATATAAATATTGTAAATTTATACTTATCAATCAATTCTCTTAATAATTTTTTAATAAAAAATTTTATTTTTTTAGAAGAAATATTTCCATGTATAATTATATTCATAAAAGTTTATAAAATTTTATCTTATAAGTTAAGAAATATATATTTTTTAGTGGTTTTTTTATTACTTTAAATTTTATTTATAATAATATAATATTTTTAAAAAAAGAAAATGATTGAAAAATTACAAAAAATAGAAAAAAGATTTTTAGATTTAGAATTATTAATTATTGATCCTAAAAATATTTCCAATCATAAAAAATACCTAGAATTAGTTAAAGAGTATAAAAATAAAAATAAAATTTTAAATCTATATAATGATTATAAAAAAATTATATCTGAAATATTAAATACTAAAAAAATTTTATTAACAGAAAAGGATTACGAATTTAAAAAAATTGCAAAAGAAGAAATATTAATCTTAAAAAAAAAGAAAGAAAAATACAAAATATTACTGGAAAACATGTTAGTGAAAACCAATCCTAATGATTCCAAAAATATTATTTTAGAAATAAGATCGGGCATAGGAGGTAATGAGGCAGCTATTTTCGCTGGAGACCTATTTAGAATGTATACGAAATTTACAGAAAAAAAAAAATGGAATTTAAAATTAATAGATGTAACAAAAGGAGTTTTTGGAGGCTATAAAGAAATAATTTGCAACATAGAAGGTAAGAATGTATATAAAATTATGAAATATGAATCAGGAGTCCATAGGGTCCAAAGAGTTCCTGCTACAGAAACCAAAGGACGAATACATACATCGGCCGTAACAATAGTAGTTTTGCCAGAAATAGATAATGTAGAAGTTGTTATTAATATGAATGATATTCGCAAAGATACATTTTGTTCTTCTGGCCCAGGAGGTCAGTCTGTAAACACAACATATTCTGCAATAAGGCTAACTCATATACCTACTGGTATAGTTGCATCATGTCAAGATGAAAAGTCTCAAATAAAAAATTTTAATAAAGCGCTAAAAGTCATTAGATCAAGAATTTATCAAAAAAAAATTCAAGAACAACAAAAAGATATAACTTCAGAAAGAAAATCCATAGTCAAGACTGGTGATCGTGCAGATAAAATTAGAACATACAATTATCCAAATAATAAAGTTATTGATCACAGAATAAATCATACCATTCATGATTTAACTTCTTTTTTAGATGGCAATATAGATGATTTAATTAATTTATTAAAAATAGAAGAGGGCAGATAATTTTATTTTTAATATAAAAAATTCAATAATAAAAATATTATTATCTTCAGGAGGAATTAATTTTTATACTCGAAGCGATTAAATATAAATAATATTATTTTTTTGCAAATTGTAATATTTTTGCTTTTAAATTTTCAATTATAAAGATTTTTATTTATTTTTTATTAAAAATAATTTAAAACTTAATTTGATTGTTAAAGGTTTTATTAGGTTATATTTTAAAATAAAAATAAAAAAAATATTATGATTTATGATTTTTATTTTTTTATATTAACGTATTTAATATTATACTATTTTAATATAAATAATTTTATAATAAAAAATATTAATAAAAAAAATCTATTTAAATTTTTTATTTTTGATATATTCAATATCATTATTATTTTAATATTTATTTTTATTATTATTTTTCAAGGAATAATAGATAAATTAATTTTTATTAATAATTTTTTTTTATTTATATTTTTTTTTGAAATTTATTTTAAATTAAGTAAATTGTAGCTAATTTAAATATATTCTTTATAAGAAACTCTATTATTTATCTATAATATTAATTTTTATCATAAATGTTTAAAAAAAATCATAAAGGTTATTTCAGAAGGTTATTGTTTGTATTTCTATTTTTAGTAATGCCACTAAACTTTGCTAATGCATCTGATGAGGATGACGGTGATTTTGTAATGCATCATGTTGCAGATTCGCATACTTGGCATATTTGTACTATAAATGATTTGCATGTTACTTTTCATCTTCCTGTAGTAATATATTCTGAAAATAGAGGATTGGATGTTTTTTCTTCTTCTCAATTTTTTGACAAACATCATAAAAAAGTATACTATAATTCTTATTCTCTAAATTCACATGATAAGATTGTATCTTTAGACGCGGGAAATATATTTTATGATTTCTCTATTACTAAAAATGTTTCATGTCTTTTTATAAGTATATTAATGTTATTTTTTGTTTTTATCAAAATGGCAAAACAATATAATTATAATGAAAAAGACATAAAAATATCAAACTATTATGTTCCAAGAGGTTTGAATGGCTTTTTAGAACAAATGATATATTTTGTAAGAAATGAAATTGCGGTTCCCTACATAGGTGAAACGAAATATATAAGATTTATGCCGTATTTATTAACTGCATTTTTTTTTATATGGATTAATAATTTAATGGGCCTTTTACCAGGCTGGGGAAATCTGACTGGTAATGTTTCTTGTGCTCTTGTTTTGGCATCATTTACATTTATACTTACAAATATAAATGGAAATAAAAATTACTGGGAGCATATATTTAACATGCCAGGTATTCCAAAACCACTATTAATAGTAATGATACCTATAGAGATTGTAGGGATATTTATTAAACCTGTGACTTTAACAATAAGGCTTTTTGCAAATATAACAGCAGGTCATATTATACTTTTAAGTATAATAAATTTAATATTTATATTTAAAAGTCCATTTGCTGGACTCATCAGTGTTCCTTTTGGTACATTTATGTTGTGTTTAAAATTATTAGTGGCTTTTTTACAAGCATATGTTTTTACTCTTTTATCTGCTATATATATAGGAAAAGCAATAGAAGAACATCACTAAATAAAACTTTTTATTAAATAACTTAAAAATATTATATTATGTTAAATACATCATTATTATTACTTGATTCAGGCATTGCTTTAGCTGGTGCTTCTGTTGGAGCTGGAATAATAGTATTAGGAGTTGGTATTGGTATTGGTAATATTGGTTCTTCTGCAGTAGAAGCAATAGCAAGACAACCAGAAGAAGCTGGAAAAATTCAAACAGCAATGATTATAGCTGCTGCTTTAATTGAAGGTGTTGCTTTATTTAGTACTTTAATTTGCTTAATAATAGCTACTAAGTAATTTTATTTAATAACAATTAAATAGATTTTATTTTAAAAATTTTTTTATACTTTATATATGTATAATTAGCAAAACTTTAATTATTAAGATTTTTTTTCTTATTTATAGTTATTTATTATGAATCTTATTACACCGGATTTTGGACTTATTTTTTGGCAAGTAGTTACTTTATTATCTACATTGTGGGTTTTAAGAAAATATGCTTGGAATACTATATTAAGCTCTGTTAGAGATAGAGAAAAAAGTATAGAAAATTCTTTAAAGGCAGCTGAAAAAGCTAATGAGGAGTTAGGCAAACTTAAATTAGATAATGAGGTTTTATTAAAAGAGGCTAATATTGAAAGGGATAAAATGCTTAAAGATGCAGCTTCTGCTACAAAATCAATGCATGAAGAAGCAAAGGAGGAAGCACAAAGAATAAGCAACAAGATAATATCGGATGCGAAATTATCAATTGCTAGAGAAAAAGAACTAGCAATAGTAGAATTAAAGGATTATTCAGCTAAAATATCAATAAATATTGCAGAAAGACTTTTAAAAAAAGAATTAAAGTCAGATAGTGATCAAAAAATTTTAATTAATAAACTTGTTGAAAATTTTGGTAAAATTTAAATTTTTTTAATATTAAAATTATCAAATGTTAGAGTTTAAAACATCTTATAGATATGCTAAATCCTTACTTGATCTTTCTGTAAAAGATAATTTATTAAATACAATATATAAAGATGTTATTTTAGTAAATACTATTTGTAGAAATAATAAAGATTTAGTTCTTATTTTAAAAAGTCCTTTAATTGATGGCGACAAAAAATTAAGGATTTTAAAAAAAATTTTTTATGATAAAATTAATAACTTAACTTTTTCTTTTCTTGATTTAATTAATAAAAAAGGTCGTTTGTCTTTATTATTAGATATTACTGAAGTTTTTATATTAGAATATAAAAAAGTTAATCTTATTAAGGATGTTAAAATAACCACTGCCATTAGTTTATCTGATGAACTTAGAGATAAGTTTAAAAAAATAATAAAAACTGTAATTTCTTGTAAAAAAGTAAATTTAATAGAAAGTATAGATAAATCACTAATAGGAGGTTATGTTTTAAGTTTTGATGATAAAAAACTTGATGAAAGCATAAAGAATAAGTTAAGTTTATTGAAATCAAATTTTTTGAATTCTGGTATTAAATAAATATTTTTTTTAAAAATAAATTTTATTTGAATTATAGATAATAAAATTTATTTAATTATTATTTAGATTTTAAAAAAATGGTAAAATTAAGACCTGATGAAGTTTCTTCAATATTAAGGGAGCAATTATCTAATTTTAAAACAGCATCTGAACTAGAAGAAGTTGGAACAATACTTCAAGTTGGAGATGGCGTTGTTCGTATTTATGGTTTAACTAAAGTTAGATCAGGAGAGCTATTAGAGTTAGAAAATGGCGTACAATGTTTAGTTTTAAATTTAGAAGAAGACAATATAGGTGCGGTAGTATTAGGCCCACCACAAAGCGCAAATGAAGGCGATGTTATAAAAAGAACTAATCGCATAGCATCTTTAAACGTAAGTGAAGAGATGATTGGTAGAGTTGTTAATGCTTTAGGAGCTCCTATTGATGGAAAAGGTGCAATCAAGGGTGATACTGTTGAAATGCCTCTAGAAAGAAAAGCACCTGGTGTAATTTATCGCCAACCTGTATGTACTCCAATCCAAACAGGAATTAAATCTATTGATGCAATGATACCTATTGGAAGAGGCCAAAGAGAGTTAATTATTGGTGATCGCCAAACTGGAAAAACAACTATTGCAATTGATACTATTATAAATCAGAAATCTTTTTATGAAAAAGGAGAACCTGTTTATTGTATTTATGTTGATATTGGCCAAAAATCATCTACAATAGCTGGAGTTGTGGCTGTTTTAGAGCAATACGGGGCTATGAATTATACAGTAGTCGTATCAGCTTCTGCTGCAGATCCTGCTCCATTACAATATTTTGCACCTTTTGCAGCTACTGCAATAGGAGAGTATTTCAGAGATACAGGTAGAGATGCATTAGTAATTTTTGATGATTTATCAAAACAAGCTGTTGCATATAGAGAAGTTTCATTATTATTAAGAAGACCTCCAGGAAGAGAAGCATATCCGGGTGATGTTTTTTTCCTACATTCAAGATTACTTGAAAGAGCAGCTTTAATTAATAACAATGATGACATTGCTAGAGGAATGAATGACTTACCTGATTCTTTAAAAGACAAGGTTAAGGGCGGTGGATCTTTAACTGCATTACCTATTATAGAAACTCAGGCAGGTGATGTTTCTGCTTATATACCTACTAATGTAATTTCTATTACAGATGGGCAAATATTTCTAGAAAATTCATTATTTAATTCAGGAATTCGCCCTGCTATTAATGTTGGTATATCTGTTTCTAGAGTAGGTGGTGATGCTCAAATCAAGCCTATGAAAAAAGTTTCTGGTACTCTAAAGTTAGATCAAGCTCAGTTTAGGGAATTAGAGGCATTTACTAAATTAGGATCTGATTTAGATCCAGCAACACAATTAGTTATAGATAGAGGAAGAATAAATCAAGAAATATTAAAACAACATCAATATTCTCCAATGTCTGTTGAATGTCAAGTTGCTGTTATACATGTTTCAACTAATGGTTTTTTTGATAAAGTTCCTTTATCTAAAGTTAAAGAAGTTGAAGGGTCTTATGTGACTATATTAAAAGCTCAGCATAAATCAACTTTAGATACTATTGCTTCTGGAAAATGGAATAGTGATATAATCAATATTTTAGAAAAAGAAGTTAAAAATTTAACTAGAAGTTATAAATAAATAGTTAAGTTTAAATTAAAAAATTAATTAGAAATTTTTTCTAATTAATTTTTAAAGTTAAATTTTTTTAATTTTTTATATAATTATTTTATATGGCTAGTATTAGAGAAATAAAAAATAGAATAGGTTCTGTTAAGTTTACGCGACAAATTACTAAGGCTATGAAAATGGTTGCTGCCTCAAAATTACGTAAATCACAAAATAAAGCTAAGCCTTTAATAAATTATTCAAATAAATTAAATAAAATATTGAATAATACTTATTTTTATGAAAATGAAAAAATTTTTAATTTTTATTTACTAAAAAAAGAAGTAAAAAATATTTTAATTATAGTAATAGCTTCTGATAGAGGGCTTTGTGGTTCTTATAATTCTAATGTTTTTAGAAAATTTAATAATTATGTAAAAGATTTTTCTGATAAAAATATCGATGTAATATCAATTGGAAAAAAAACTTTAAATTTTTTTAAAAAAAAGGAATATAATTTGAATAAAGATTATTCAGGTATGTGGAATAATTTAAATTTAAATTCTATTAAAGAATTATCAGATCATCTTTTAGGCCTTTATGCTGATAATACCTATGATAAAATAGATATTCTTTATAATGAATTTAAAAGTGGAACATTACAAGTTCCTGTTGTTGAGGGGTTTTTGCCGATACCAGAGTCTGAGAGTATAAAAAATAAGAAAGAATTTTATTATGAACCTTCTAGATTTTCTATTATAGAAGATTTAATTAAAGATTCATTAAAAATACAAATTTATAAATCTTTCTTAGTTGCATCTATATCAGAACATAGTGCTAGAATGGTAGCTATGAGCAAAGCCACTGAAAATGCAGGTGATTTATTAAAGGATCTTAAAATTGTTTATAATAGAAGCAGACAAGCAGCTATAACTAAAGAAATGTTAGAAATTGTTGGTGGTGCCGAAGCTATCTCTGATAGTTAATATATTATATTAAATTTTTTTCCATAGTTTTATGTTTAATAATACATTTTTAATTTTTATATATAAAAATGTATTATATTAGTTTTTTTAAAATTTTTTTTATTTAACTTTGGTTCTTTAAAGTAATTTTAATATAATATTTTATCTTTTTATATTTAATTATTTTATCTTTCTATTTTATAAAGTTATTATTTTTATTATATCTCTGTTTAAATTAGATAAAAAAGTTAAGAATAATAAATTTAATTAAAATATAATAAAAATTTAAAATAAATTTTTTTAACTTTGTTAATTATTATAAATTCAATTGTAATATTTAAATAAGTTTAATTTTTTCTTTCTTTAAAAAAATATTTAAGTTTGTATTATTAGTTAAAATAATTTTTTATAATGTATATTATTTTGGAAATTTTAGGAAAACAATTTAAAGTAAAAAAAAATCAGTATATTTATACACCTAAATTATTAGGAGATACAGGGAGCTGTATTGTTTTTAATAAAGTTCTTTTATTAAGCAATAGCAATGTCAAAATAGGAAACCCCTATATTAGTAATGTCAAAGTTGTTGTTAAGATTATATCTCAGGTAAAAGACAATAAAGTAATAGTATTTAAAAAAAAAAGAAGAAAGGGTTATAAAAAAAAATATGGCCATAGGCAATGTTATACTAAAGTTTTAATTAAAAATATTATTAATAAGTAAAATATATGGCACATAAAAAAGGAGCCGGAAGTTCCCGTAATGGAAGAGAATCTGCAAGTAAAAGATTAGGGGTGAAAAAGTTCGGAGGAGAGAAAATAATTGCAGGAAACATTATTATCAGACAAAGAGGAACAAAATATCATCCTTCTAAAAACGTAGGAATCGGAAAGGATCATACTTTATATGCTTTAAAAAATGGAATTGTATTTTTTAAAAAAAATAAAATTGGAAAATTACTTGTTTTAGTTAAAGAATAAAATATAATTTTTTATTAATATAATTATAAAAAATGTCAGTAAAAATTAGATTATCAAGAAAAGGTCGCAAACATTTAGCATTATATGATATTGTTGTGGCAGATTCTAGATCTCCGAGAGATGGTCGTTTTATAAAAAAAATAGGCAATTATAATACAAATACAAATCCCCCATCTATTAATATAGATGAAGACCTTGCTTTAAAGTGGCTATTTAATGGCGCACAGCCCACCAATACTGTAAGAAATATTCTATCTTGTAAAGGGATATTACTAAAAAAACATTTACAAACTGGAGTCTTGAAAGGCTTTGCAACTCAACAAGATGTTTCTTTAAAATTAGAAAAATGGAAAGAAAGTAAAAAAACAGTTTTAAAAAAATAAAATAAAATATTTTTATATAAAATTTTTTATTATAATTTTTTTATTTTACTTTTATTAAAATGCCTTCTTAGCTCAGTTGGTAGAGCAACTGATTTGTAATCAGTAGGTCGCTGGTTCGATCCCTGCAGAAGGCTCCTGATATTATAATTTTTTAATATGATTAAAATAAATAGTCTAATATTTTTAATACCTTTTATTGGTTTTTTTTCCTTACTGTATGCTGTTAAAAAAATTTTATGGATACTAAAGCAAGACGAAGGAAATAGTAAAATGAAAGAAATATCTAGCTATATTGAAAATGGCGCAAAATCTTTCTTAAAAGCAGAATATAAAGTTTTTGTTTATTTTATTTTTATATTTTCTATTGGATTGTTTTTATTAAGCTATATAGATAAGCACACAAGCCCACTAATAGTACTATCTTTTATAACAGGATCTTTTTTTTCTGCTTTTGCAGGATTTATTGGAATGAGAGTATCAACCAAGGCAAATGTAAGAACTACTCAAGCAGCAAGAAATAGCTTAAAAAATGCTTTTGATATTGCTTTCTCCGGCGGTGTTGTTATGGGAATAAGCGTGACTAGTATTGCTATTTTTGGACTAAGTATATTATTAATTTTTTTTCTTTTTTTATTCTTTCCAAATAGCTTTAATTATAATAATAAAAACAATTTATTATTTGTAGTCGAACTACTTACTGGTTTTTCTTTTGGTGCAGAAGCTATTGCGTTATTTTCACGCGTAGGAGGTGGAATTTATACAAAAGCTGCGGACATTGGGGCTGATTTAGTAGGAAAAATAGAGCAAGATATTCCAGAAGATGACGTAAGAAACCCTGCTGTCATTGCTGATAATGTTGGTGACAACGTTGGTGATATAGCAGGCATGGGCGCAGATCTTTTTGGATCATTTATTGCTACAATATTAGCCGCTATGGTGTTGGGGTGCGAAATAGACACTATTAATATAGATAATTTCGAAGGTGTATCAGCTGTTTTATTACCCCTCTTTATGTGCTCTTTTGGTATTTTAATTTCTATATTTTCTAATTTTTTTATTAAAATAAATAAAAATAACAATATTTATTATATGCTAAATAAAGGTAATTTTATATGCATAATATTAAATTTTATTTTTTCATTTTTTTTGATTAAGTTTTTATTACCAAATAATTTATCTATTAGAAATTATTATTTTACATCTCAAGATGTTTTTTACTCTGCCTCTATTGGTCTGCTTATTGGTTTTTTAATCAGCATCATAACTGAATATTTTACTTCTACAGAAAGATATCCAGTTAATTTTATTATTAAACAATCATTAACTGGTCATGCTACCAATATAATAGCAGGATTGAGTATTGGTATGTTTTCTACAGCATTACCTGTAATTTTATTTTCAATTGGAATATTTTTATCTTTTTATTTTTCTGGATTCTATGGTGTCGCAATGTCTTCAGTTGGCATGATGACAACTACTGCAATGCAGTTGTCCATAGATGCTTTTGGCCCCATTGCTGATAATGCCGGAGGTATTGCAGAAATGAGCAATTTAAATAAAGAAGTAAGAGAGAGGACAGATATATTAGATTCTGTAGGAAATACAACAGCTGCAACTGGAAAAGGATTTGCAATTGCATCTGCAGCATTAACATCTCTTGCATTATTTGCTGCATTTATTAAGATAACAGGAATTAAAGGTATTAATATTTATAATCCATTGGTGCTATCAGGTTTATTTTTAGGATCTATGATACCTTTTTTATTTTCTGCCCTCACAATTAACGCAGTAGGTCTTGCAGCAATGAAAATGGTTAATGAAGTAAGAAGGCAGTTTCGTGAAATTCCTGGAATCATGGAATATAAATCAAAACCATTATATGATAACTGTATTACTATATCTACAAAGGCCTCTTTAAAGTTTATGATTTTGCCAGGTTTATTATCAATTATACCTCCAGTTTTAATTGGTTTTATTTTTGGAGGAGAAGTCTTGGGGAGTTTTCTTATTGGACTGACTGTAAGTGGAGTCTTGATGGCGACTTTTCAATCAAATACTGGTGGCGCCTGGGATAATGTAAAAAAAAGTTTTGAAAAAGGTGTTTATGTGGATGGGGAGTTTTTGAAAAAAGGTTCAGATGCGCATAAAGCCTCAATTACAGGTGATACGGTTGGTGATCCACTTAAAGATACGTCTGGACCATCTATTAATATTTTAATTAAACTAAGTTCAATTGTTTCATTAATAATAGCGCACTTTATTTCAATTTAATTTATATAATTTATTTTTTAATAAATTATATTTGTGCTATTTGAAGAATATTATAATTATATATATTATGAATATTAAGATTTTAAATATACACATAATAATAGTAAATTTATTTTTATTTTTTTTTTTTTAAAAATTTTAATCTTAAATTTTAATCAACTTTCGCTTTTAAGAAAAATCAGGTTTCATTCTAAATTTTTAGAATCCTTGTTTGGTATTTTAATTATATCCACTGGCGGTTATTTAATTTGGGCCAAAGGGTGCTTGCCATATTACATTTTTATAAAAATGATTTTAATTTTTATTGGAATAATACTGGGAATTTTTTCTATGAAAAAAGAAAATAAATTATTATCTGTTTTAACTTTTTTAATTTTTTTTTATATATATATAATTGCCAAAAATAAAAATTTTTTTTAAAAAAATTTTTAAAATATTATAATAAAGAAATAATATTTATTTTTGATAATTTTATGAAAAAAAATAATAATAAAGTAAGAAAAAGAGCTGTCTTGATAGTTCTGGTAAAAAAAAATCAAGATAAATTAAAAATTAAAGAATATTTTTCTGAATTACACTTTTTATCTTCTAATTTAGAAATTGATATTATTTCTAATTTTACGCAAAAATTTTGTTTTTTTAATAAAAAAATTCCCCTAGGAAAAGGAAAGTTATTTAACTTAAAGTCTTTTATTATATTGAATAATATAAACATTGTTATATTCAATAATAATTTATATTTTTCTCAAATTAAAAATTTAGAATTTTTTTTAAAATGCAATATAATTGATAGAAGTTTATTAATTCTTAATATATTTTCTATAAGATCAAATACTGTTCAGTCTAAAATTCAAATTAAACTGGCAAAATATAAGTATTTATTATCTAGATTGACTAATATGTGGTCCCACCTGTCTAATCAAAAAGGAGGTATTGGTATGAAGGGGCCAGGTGAAAGTGAATTAGAAACTGACAGAAGAATTATTAAAAAAAAGATTTTTTTTTTAAAAAAAAAATTAAATTCAATTAAAAAACAAAATTATATTAAAAGTAAATTAAGAAGTAATTTAATTAATATTTCTATAATAGGATATACTAACTCAGGAAAATCGACTTTAATAAATAAAATCGCAAATGTAAATTTATATAGTGAAAATAAATTTTTCTCAACCGTAGATTCAGTAGTTCGTAAAGTAATAATAAAATCTATATTTTTTCTAATTTCCGATACAGTTGGATTTATTCGACAATTACCACATTCTCTTATAGAATGTTTTAAATCAACATTGCATGAGGTTCAAAATGCAAATATTTTAATTCATTTAGTAGATATTTCTTATAAATATATTCAAGAACATATTAAAATAGTAGAAACAACGTTAAAAAATATTAATTCTTATTTTATATCTAGAATATTAATTTTTAATAAGTTAGACAAAATAAATAAAAAAAATCTAGAAAATCAATTAATTAATTTCAACTCTACTAATAAATTTAATTTTTTATATAATTTCAAAAAAAATTATAAAATTTACAATAATTATCCTATGATATTTGTTTCTTTAAAAAAAAATAATTTAAAGAATTTAAATTATTTACTTTATAACGCTATGTTAAAAAATATTATTAATATATTTTAAAAAAATATCTTAATATGTCTTTTTTTAATTTTATTGATTATGTTAAAATTTCTATTTTTTCTGGAAACGGAGGTTCTGGGTGTATACACTTTAGAAAAGAAAAATATGTAATAAAGGGTGGTCCTGATGGGGGCGACGGGGGCAATGGAGGAAGTATCATTATTAAAGGTAATTATAATCTATATACTTTATTGCATTTAAAATATATAAAAAAAATTTATGCAAAAAATGGCGAATCAGGAACAAAAAACAATCAACGCGGATTAAGTGGAAAAAATTCAATACTAGAACTTCCGATAGGAACAGTTATTAGGGATTTTTATACAAAAAAAATTTTAGAAATTATTAACAACACAAAAAAAAAGATACTATTATATGGAGGCGAGGGTGGATTTGGTAATTTTTATTTTAAATCTTCTGTTAATAAAACTCCAAGATTTAGTCAAAAAGGTAAAGAGGGTATTAAAAAAATAATTATTCTAGAATTAAAATTAATCGCAGAAATTGGATTGATAGGCTTTCCAAATTCTGGAAAATCTACATTGCTGTCAGTTATTTCTTTAACAAAGTCTAAAATTGATAATTATCCTTTTACAACTTTAGTGCCTCATCTTGGAATTATAAATTATAAAAATAATAAATCCTTTATTATAGCTGACATACCTGGTATTATTTATAATGCATCTTTAGGCAGAGGCCTTGGGATTAGGTTTTTAAAACATATAGAAAAAAATAAAATATTACTATTTATTATATCAGCGGAATCGTTAAAAGTAAATATTATATACAAGAAATTATTATATGAAATTAAAAATTACAATAAAAAATTATTAAATAAAAAAATATTGGTTATAATATCAAAATCAGATTTAATTAATATTAAAAAAAAAAAAAAAATATCCGAAGAGATTTTAAATTTTAATTATAAATTTATATTATTTTTTTAAAAAAAAAATATTTTTATTTTTAAAAAAATATTATTTTTTTTATTAAAA
>Ga0115007_10000019_pt1 | contig 75240 bp, 74 predicted proteins | sample ArcOceMetagenome_2_FD_87166 | JGI IMG/M metagenome (GOLD analysis project Ga0115007, IMG submission 87166) | Marine eukaryotic phytoplankton communities from Arctic Ocean - Arctic Ocean ARC135M Metagenome | ecosystem: Environmental > Aquatic > Marine > Oceanic | place: Arctic Ocean | collected...
GCGTAGGTCAATATAGAACCCTAAGTCTTGTTATAGTTCCTTAGTTTTTATCCTTTATAATCCCTAAAAGCTGTTTTTCCACTGTCGTAGCGCTGCAAAAACGTCACTAGGGCTATTCAAAGCTTGACCCTTGTAGAACTCGGCACTGGCAATTACTGCTTTATCATGCGTGCGCACAAACGGGTTAATAGCAGATTCTTGCGCTAAGCAGGTAGGTAATGTCACTCCATTTTTAGCACGTATGCGTTTACACATTCGTTGGGCCAACTTTAGGGCATCATTGTTACCATCTACAGTCATAGCAAACTCTAAATTGGCTAAACTATATTCATGGGTTGGGTAAGCTTTGGTGGTTCCAGGTAACGCCATTATTTTACTCAATGAGTGATGCATTTGTTCTGGTGTGCCTTCGAATACTCGGCCACAACCGGCCAAAAATAAAGTATCACCGCAAAATAATAGGCCTTGCTCATCACTGTGGTAGGCAATGTGGTCTAGCGTATGTCCAGGAATTTCAATGACCTTAAACTTTGAACCAAATACATTGACGGTATGACCTTCGACAACGCTCTGGGTTGTCCCAGAGTACGGACTTTTAATAGGTCCGAAAATAGGTAGCTCTCCAAAATAATTCACCAGATCAGCAATGCCCCCGGTATGATCAGCATGATGGTGGGTGACTAATATTGCAGACAACTTTTTTTCTATTTTTATTGCATGTTCAATAACCACGTGTGCATCACCTGGATCCACCACAATAAAAGTGTCAGATTTTACATCCTCAATGCACCAGATATAGTTATCTTCAAAAGCTGGTATAGGCGTGATAGTTAGACTTGAAGGCATTGTCTGCATGGTTTGGTCTTTCTTAGAGCTTTGTATGGATCATTAGAGTAGCGGTGCTGGCTAAATTACGCAAGCAAGGTGGCTGAGAATGCCTTATTATAACGCATGAATAATTCTACCCACCTGAAGCCCTACCCATTTGAAGAACAGCAGTTTACTAGCTGGTTATGCAGTGCAAAAGGTGCGTCATTTATGGTGCAAGAGCAGCAACAACTGAATTCTTTAATGCCTAAAGCTTTTGGCCATTACAGCGTTTATTTAGGCCTCAATGCCAAGCTGAGTGCGAGCCTAACAAGCCCAATTAAAAATGCCATTGCCTTAACATCACATCGTCATTTAGGTGGCCACGCAGTAATGGATCCACATCAGTTACCTCTGGCTACTGAAACCATAGATTTGTTGGTGCTGCAGCATGTGTTAGATATGAGTGATAATCCTCATCAGATTCTTCGAGAAGCCGCGCGTGTTATTAACTCCGGTGGCCGCCTTGTGATAACAGGTCTTAACCCTTATAGCTTTTGGGGCTTGTGGAGACGACTAAGACTCAGGCGTGGAGTGCCGTGGCGGGCTAATTTTTTAGCACAACACAGGCTTAAAGATTGGCTTACCTTATTAAGTTTCGGTGACTTTGATATTAAGCCTGTATATGATTGCTCGCCAGCTAAATGGAAGACTAGGCCGTGGCTGAGCTGCCTTGCGATTCCTTTGGGTGCTGGGTATGTTTTATCAGCAGTAAAGCAAGAGACACGAGTACATTTACTTAAAGCAAATTGGCGCAATCGCGTGGTCAATCCTAGTTTTGGTTTGGCAGGAGCTACTCGACAAACGAGTCAAAAAGAATAACCTTTGGAGATGAATTGATTGGCTACAGATCACATTGAATTATTTACTGACGGCGCATGCAAAGGTAACCCTGGTCCTGGTGGATGGGGCGTATTAATGCGCTTTAAAGAGCAAGAAAAGCGTTTATATGGTGGCGAACCATTAACCACTAATAATCGTATGGAGCTTATGGCAGCTATTAAAGGGCTAGAGGCTTTAACTCGTCCGTGCAAAGTTGATCTTACGACTGACTCTCAGTATGTGCGCAAAGGAATTACTGAATGGATCTTTAATTGGCGTAAAAACAACTGGCGCACTGCAGCCAAAAAACCTGTTAAAAATGCTGATCTTTGGCAAATGTTAGACCAAGCTGTGCAGCCTCATGAAGTAGAATGGCATTGGGTTAAAGGGCATAGTGGCCATGTAGAAAACGAAATTGCTGATGACCTTGCCAACTTAGGTGCCGCAGAACAAGCTGTATAATCTCTTAAGGAACAAACTATGCGATTAATAGTATTAGATACAGAAACAACGGGCTTAGAGCCCAAGCAGGGCCATCGGTTAATTGAGGTTGGCGCATTAGAAATGGTTAATAGACGCTTAACTGGTAAGAGTTTTCACGAATATGTCCAGCCAGAACGTGATATCCCCATGGAAGCGCAGGCTGTGCATGGCATCACTGAAGACTTCTTAAAAGGTAAAGCATTATTTTCTACTATTGCTGATGACTTTATTGAGTTTGTCAGAGGTGCTGAACTGATTATTCACAATGCACCCTTTGACCTTGGGTTTTTAGACAATGAATTGGCCATTGCGGGAAAAGCTGTGGGGCGAAGTTATCCGAAAATTGCGGATATTTGTAAAATAACAGATTCTTTAAAACTTGCCCGTCAAAAACATCCAGGGCAAAAAAACAACCTTGATGCGCTCTGTCGACGTTATGGCATTAACAATGCGCACCGAGAATTACATGGTGCATTGTTAGACTCTGAGATCTTAGCTGACGTCTATCTGCTCATGACGGGTGGACAAACTGACTTAATGCTGGCTACCCAAACAGTATCTGTGGGTGGTGGAGCCACCACTATTAATAGCAAAGTGACTTTGCAAGCCGGCTCACTGCCAGTGGTGTTAGCTACTAATGAAGAGCTCCATGCTCACCAAATTAAGCTAGAAACTGTGGCTAAAGCTTCAGATGGTCAATGTCTCTGGTTGAATGCTTAGGAAAAATTAAGCTTTACAACTCGTTCTTCGGCTATAATGCAGACCTTAAAAAGCCGCAATTTTCGCGGCTTTTTAAGCTTTAAGGCAAAAGTATCTAACCTTAATGCAGTTAATGAAAAGCTAAATAGGCCGCTGCAGGTTTGAGTAAGCAAGCATATAAGTGGCTATTTAATTGGCATATGTAGGGTATTAACCCATTTTAAATAATTGACTTAGTCGCGTGCCTAACATCACATCGCCTTCAGCTTGAAGACGCCCCCCCATGAAGGCGGCCATGCCATCCAGCTCCCCAGATACAATCTCTGTAAGTGTCTCAGAGTCCATAGACATCGTGATTTCTGGATCATCGTGATTGCCTAAACTGCTAGCACATGTGGCGTTATCGATGGTGACAAAGAAATCGTCATCGTCAGAAATGCAAAACTGAAATGTTGCTTCTAAGTCTTCAGCTTCGTCAGCGACAAATGCAGATTGCATTTGCTCCATAATTTGAGCTACAGCCATTGGTTTAATCCTTTTTTTAAGTTTAATCAGTTTGATTCTATGGGTTTTTTTAAGTTAAATCAAACGATCGTTTGAATTGTAGATTTGATGCATGTTTAATTATGGTTTTAAGGCCCACTAGACTAGACTAGAATAGAGAGGAATTTTTGGTGTACACAAGAACCATATTTGGAGAGTTACGTGTTAGATTTTTTGTATGAGTACGGGTTATTTTTAGCAAAAGTTGTTACTTTTTGTGTTGCTGCCGTTGTGGTCATTGGCTTTTTAGTCATGGCGGGACAAAATCGCCGACAATTGAGTAAGGCTGGGCATATTGAGGTGAGAAACCTCAATGAAGAGTTTGAAGACATGACAGACACCCTAGATCACGCAATGATGGATAAGTTTCAGTTCAAGCAGTTGCGCAAGAGTCAGGAAAAAGCCGATAAGCTTCAGACTAAACAGGATAAAGCTGATGCAAAGAAACAGGCTAAGCAAATTAAAGCAGAAGGGTCTTCAGGCTTGGGTGAGGAAGCGTTACCTGCCACCAAGAAAAGGACGTTTGTACTAGACTTTGATGGCGACGTTAAAGCCAGTGCAGTAGAGTTTCTGCGTCATGAGATTAGCGCAATTATATCAGTTGCTAAAGTTACCGACGAAATCATTATGCGCCTCGACTCAAGCGGTGGCATGGTCCATACCTACGGTTTGGCGGCGTCACAGTTGGGACGTATCAATACTGCCAACATTCCACTTACTATTTGTGTTGACCAAATTGCTGCTAGTGGAGGCTATATGATGGCTTGCATGGCAAACCATATCACCGCTGCACCCTTTGCTTTGGTCGGTTCTATCGGCGTTGTAGCTGAGGTACCAAACGTTCATAGGCTGCTTAAAAAGCACTCTATCGATGTTGAGGTGCTCACTGCAGGCGAACATAAACGTAGTCTAACTATTATGGGAGAGAATACCCGTAAAGGCCGTGATAAATTTGTTGAAGATTTGCAGCAAACCCATGGTTTGTTTAAAAGTTGGGTTAAACAACAACGTCCGCAGCTTGATCTAGAGCAAGTTGCTAATGGCGATGTATGGTACGGCCAGCAAGCTATAGATCTTGGCCTTGTAGATGCAGTGGGTACCTCAGATGAAGTGTTACAACAAGCAGTAAAAGACAGTGACGTATTGTTAATTGAGTACGTGGCTAAAAAAACGATGGGTGAGAAGTTTGGTATTGCTGCTGCTACAAGCTTAAGTTTGTTCAGTAACCGCATATGGTCTAAAGCTCGGCGGCACTCTATTACTCATTAAGGCTGTTAAGGAACTACCCTATGAATTCTTTTTCAAACTTATGTAGACCGTTGTCTCCGGGATTTTTAATACCCAAGGACATGCCTGTGCGCATTGGGTTAGTCGTACTGGCCACTGATATGGTGCTCGAGATTGAATGGCGAGATTTATTTGCTGGGTTGCCTATTGAAGTTTTAGTAGCTCGTATAGCCTGTGCAGCTGAAGTTACTCCAGAGGCTTTATTAACTATGGCGCAACAGATAGGTCAATGTGCCAGCCTAATTTTGCCAGATGTGCCTTTAGACGCCATAGCATACGGCTGTACCTCTGGGAGTTTAGTGATTGGCGAAAAAAAGGTGCATGAGTTACTTCAGCAAGGTAATTCACTCCAAGTAACTAGCAATCCCTTCAGCGCTATTAAAGCTGCTTTAGTGCATATTAAAGCTCAAAATTTGGTAGTGTTGTCGCCTTATTTAGCCAGCGTAAATCAGCCGTTTTATCAGGCCCTAACCGATGCAGGGTACACGATTAAAGGTTGGGGAAGTTTAAATTTGACACTCGATCGAGAGATTGGCTCAATGAATCCTGAGCATCTGCCCATTCTCATCGATCAGCTGTTAGATGGGCTTGAATCTATGCCTGACGCTGTGTTTATTTCATGCACAAATTTTAAGGCTTTAGCTAAGCTAGACGAGTTAGAGCAACGTTATGGGTGTTACTTTATGTCAAGTAACCAAGTAATGGCTTGGCATGTATTACGCCAGCTTGATATTTCTCTGCCACAGACCAATGCTGGACGCTTGCTGCACACGCTTTAAGTGCTAGTTGGGGATAAACGGCCGCAGCCAAACACTGGTATCGTGGAATACAGCACCACCATGAGGCAAGCCAGGGTCTGCACTGGTGAGTGCGTTGATACCTACGTTGCCAACGAAGGCTTTGTTTGGCCATATTGATTCGCACACCAGGATACCTTGCTGTAATCCATCATATTCTTTAACAGGCAAGATCAGCTGTCCTCGACTATTGCCAATTTCAACAAGATCTCCATTCTTCACCCCCAAAGCTAAGCAATCCTTAGGGTGCACCATTAGATCTGGTTGTTTCTCTAACCTTAAAGAGAATGGGGCTTCTGTAAAGCTTGTGTTCAAAAAATGGCGTGCAGGAGCGGTGACTAAGCGCCATGGCTGCTTGGCAGTGGTGGGGTCAGTAATAGCCACATGATCAGGCAATGAGGAGACATTAATTTTCCCCAACAACAGCTCATCCCAGCCATGATGAAAGTGGAATTTACCGTCGGTGTGAGCAAAACCATTTAAAAAGTGGGCGTCATCAAAGGGCAGTGCACAATCTACCCAATTGTTTTGCCATAACGTTGGCCAGTCTACTGAGCCACCTTGAGTAACGCAGTCTTTCATAAGTTCTGCTGCAGACATGTGAAACCCTTTATGCTGACTACCTAAACGTCGGCCAAGCTCATTGATGACCCATAAATTACTTCGACATTGGCCAGGTGGTTCAATAACTTTGCGACTCAGCTGAAGGTGAGTATGACCACCACCCAAATAAATGTCATCATGTTCTAAGAACATGGTTGCTGGAAGCACTAGGTCTGCCATGGCGGCTGTTTCAGTCATAAACTGCTCATGCACACAAATGAATAGATCATTCCGTTCAAAGCCCTGGCGTACTAAATTTGATTCAGGTGCTACAGCCATGGGGTTGGTGTTTTGAATAAACAGCGCTTTAACTGGGGGTTTTCCTTGCAGGTCTCTTGGGTTATTAGTGAGCACTGCTCCAATGCGTGACTGGTCTAAAATACGAGTTGTCTCATCAATGCTGTCTAACCCTTTTATTAGGTTTAAGTCCACAGGGTACATGGCACTATTGCTATAAAGTGCGCCACCACCGAGGTGCTTCCATGCCCCTGTTATTGCTGGTAAGCAGGTCACTGCGTGCATATTAAAAGCACCGTTTCGGCTGCGGCTGAAGCCATAGCCTAATCGAATAAAACTTTGAGCATGAGTACCATACCAATGTGCGAAGGTTTCAATTTCTTCTTCGGTTAAGCCAGTGATTACTGATGCCCAAGCAGACGTTTTGTATTTCAGATGACTCTCAAGCCCCTGTGGGTCATCAGTAAATTGATTTAGATAATCCCAATCGGCATAGTTATCTCTAAATAAACAATGCATGACTGCGCACGCTAAAGCGCCATCGGTTCCCGGCTTCAGCATTAAATGTAGATCAGCTTTTTGTGCTGTAGCTGTGCGATAAGGGTCCACAACGACTAACTTAGCATTACTATTAGTGCGAGCCTTATTAATGTGATCCATCACATTAATTTGCGTGTGAACTGGGTTGCCACCCCAAACAACAATAAGCGATGAATGCTGCATTTCCCGCGGATCGATGCCGCGCTTAAGGCCAGTACCTGCAATATAACCAGCGTCAGCTAGGGTAGTGCAAATGGTAGACTTCTGACGAGAGTAGCTTAAGGTGTGACTAAGACGGTCAATGGAATCCCTTTGCACCAAACCCATAGTGCCAGCGTAGTGATAAGGCCAAATTGCCTCGGTGCCATATTGGTTGCTAATGGTAGTGAATTTATCCACTATCAATGCCATTGCTGTTTCCCAGCTAATCGGTTCGAACGCCTCAATGCCAGCACCTTTATCGCCAATGCGGCGCAACGGCTGTGTTAGCCGGTGTGGGTGGTGGATGCGGTCTTTATACCGAGCCACTTTGGCGCAAATTACGCCATTTGTGTAGGTTTGACTTTTGCTACCATAAACGCCACCAATGGTATGGCTGTCAATGCGCTCAACTTCTAATGCGCACACGCTTGGGCAATCATGGGGGCAGGTGGCTGCTATTCTTTGCATGTTGTTGTTCAGCGTCGTTTATTGTTGCTTCTGAGTGTACAATAATTACCACTTATAGCCACCAAGGATTGGACAACTTTGCGTTCCATTACCCAATTAGCTGATTTTCGCAAGCCATTATCGTTATCTCAACACGCTGGTCATCGCTTGATGCTGGTCGTGGCTATGGTGGAAAATCATGGACTAGCGCAGGCAAAGAAACTGCCTGAGATAGGTGAACCGTGCCTATGGGTTGACGTGCCGCAAAAAAGACAAAGTCAGGCACCTAAGCACCAATACATCAGTGCAAACCAAGCTAATCAATATTTGGGGACGTCTAATCAATATGTGATTTATAACGCTCACCGAGGGTTTAATGCGAGCGCTTTATGTGCCCTGAGTGGCACTATTAAGGGTACAGGAGTGTTAATTTTGTTAACACCTCCCACATCTCAGTGGCAGAGCAACTTTGATTCCCAACTAAAAGCCTACGGTCAGTTAGAGCGTCATGCCCATTCAAATTTCATTCAATGGTGGCAGCGACAATGGCAACATCATAGTGCAGTCTATGTCTTGCACGAAGAAGTCAATCAAGTAAAAACTACCCATTGGCAACCTTTCACTAAGCTGCTTAAACAATGGCCATTGTTAGAACCCACAAGGGAACAACAAAGTATAATAACGACTTTAGTTACGGCTTATAACCAGCAGTCAGAGATCGTGTATACCATCGAAGGCCATAGGGGAAGGGGTAAGTCTGCCTGTTTGGGTTGGCTGATTAAAACGATAGGTAAGGAGGATAACCACGGCCCTGTTGTCGTTACAGCACCCAGTAAACGCGCCCTTGGCTCGATGACACAAACTGCAGGTTTGCAAAAGGTAAATTTTCACGCTTTAGATGCACTGTTAAAACAGCGGCCTAAAGCAGGTCTGGTCATTGTTGATGAGGCCGCAGCGATACCGTTGTCACAACTTACAAAGCTAGTTAAGCATTATAAATTGGTCGTTTTATCATCCACTCAAGACGGTTATGAGGGCAGTGGTCAGGGCTACAGATTAAAATTGCCCCATATTATTAGTACCCTAGGGCTAACCAGCAAAGCAATGACATTAACGCAGCCAATGCGCTGGCAGGCTGATGATCCTTTAGAGACATTTATTCGCAGTAGCTTTTTATGTGACGTGAGGATACCCGATGCTATGCTAGATTTAGCTACTGAGGATTTACAACACGTTAGCTACAGGTTAATGACTGGAGAAAAGCTGGCACAGGACAACGAGTTATTAAAGCAAGTCTACGCTTTGCTTATGCTGGCGCATTACCAGACCACACCCCAAGACTTACGATTACTTTTGGATCATCCTCAGCATAAAATTTACTTATGTTATGTAAATGACTGCCTTGTTGGCATGGCTTGGGTTGCTCAAGAAGGCAACTTAGACAGCACTTTAGCGCAGCAAATTTCACTTGGTAGGCGTCGCATTCAAGGTCATCTTTTGGCTCAAATTTTGGCCCAACAAGCTGGTTTTTCCATCGCTTGTGAAATGCGTAGTTGGCGCATTCAAAGGCTGGTAGTTTTGCCTAGGTTGCAGGGAAAAGGATTGGGTTCAGCACTTTTAAACCACATTTATGCATGTGGAGAAGCGCATCAGATTGATTTTATTGGAGCAAGCTTTTCAGCAAGTAATAATACCCTTCGTTTTTGGCTTGCGAATAACTTTACCTCGGCATGGCTAGGTTTGCGTCCAGATACAGCGACTGGGCTCAATAGTGTGCAAGTGATTCAGCCCATCAGCCAGGGGGCTAAAGCGTTAAAAGACCAGTTAAAATGTCACTTTAAAGGTTATTTAGATTTTGGCAAAGGCATGTGGTTTACGTCTGTGGATGCTGAAACTTGGCAAGGTATCTATCCTAAATTTATACATGCTACGGCTGCAATGCTCAATGTTGAGCAACAGCGGCGCTTATTAATTCTGTTGGCAAAAGGACATGCTGGGTTTAGCGGCCCATTGCACTTACTTTATCAGCAACTACTTAATGACAAGGATAAACAATTGGTCATGCACGCAGCACAAAATAATACCCACAAAGGGTTGCAAAAAGACGTTAGGCGCCTGGCATTGTCGCTATTACCACCAGAATCTGAGCAATGATCCACAGCACATTCGGGATAAACTCGGTATACTTCAATCTTTGTCAATTTGTCTGATTATTCATGAATACAGTTAAACTTACCCAATATAGTCATGGTGCTGGGTGTGGGTGTAAAATCTCACCAAAAGTCCTCGACAAAATGCTGCAATCCCAGTTGCCAAAATTCTCTCATCCGAACTTAATCGTAGGTAACGAAAGCCGTGACGATGCAGCTGTTTTTGATTTGGGTGATGGCACAGGTATTATCAGCACCACAGATTTTTTTATGCCTATTGTAGATGACCCGTTTGATTTCGGTCGGGTAGCTGCCACTAATGCTATAAGTGATGTCTACGCTATGGGCGGCCAACCTTTAATGGCGATTGCAATCTTAGGATGGCCAGTAGACACACTGGCACCCGAAGTGGCCGCTATGGTAATCGACGGCGCAAGAGATGTATGTGCTAAGGCTAATATTTGTCTTGCTGGTGGCCACAGTATTGATGCACCAGAGCCCATATTTGGATTGGCTGTAACCGGAAGAGTGGCCTTAGAGCACCTTCAACGAAATGACCAAGCTCAAGCAGGAGACCGACTCATGCTGACCAAACCATTGGGAGTAGGTATTTTAACCACTGCTGAAAAACGCGGTATATTGCGCCCACAGGATGTTAACCTGGCGCGTGACAATATGGTTAAACTTAATGACATAGGAGCAAAACTAGCACGTCTAACTGGCGTTCATGCTATGACAGACGTAACAGGTTTTGGGCTTATGGGACATTTGGCAGAAGTATGTGAGGGCAGCCAATTACAGGCTGAAGTAGAATTTGACAAAATCCCCTTATTAACTGACCTTCAGTACTACCTAGACCAAGGCTGTGTGCCTGGGGGAAGCGGTAGAAACTTCGACAGCTATGGCCATAAACTAGGCGCACTCAATAAAGACCAGTTAAATATCCTCTGCGACCCACAAACCAGTGGCGGCTTGTTAGTGGCTGTAGCCAAAGATCAAGTTACTGCAGCTGAAGCCCTTTGCCGTGCCGCAGCGCAAGACTGTGTTTGGATCGGAGACTTATTTGCACCAAAAGATGCGCAAAAACACTGGATTTCGGTGCTATAGTATGTCCAATAAAGCCCTATTAATGGTCATGCCCAAGCCAATTCAAGCGGCCCAGTTTGATGACTTGCTATTGGGTCAACGGCCCATGTTTGATGTACGAGCACCTATAGAATTTAGTAAAGGCGCTTTTCCTAATGTAATCAACTTGCCCTTAATGAGTGATGATGAGCGCCACCAAATAGGCAGCTGTTATAAAGAACAAGGCCAAGAAGCTGCGATCACTTTAGGTCACCAGTTAGTCAGTGGCACGACGAAAAACCAACGGGTTGAACAATGGCATGCGTTTGCAAGCCAGCACCCCAATGCAGTGCTATATTGTTTTCGGGGTGGGCTTAGGTCTAAAGTGACGCAGCAATGGCTAGCCGAAGCAGGTATTGCAATTCCGTTTGTGGAAGGTGGGTACAAAGCACTTCGTACGCACCTGATAGAGCGCTTAGACAAATTGGTAGAAGATGTCCCGGCATTTGTACTTAGTGGCCGCACTGGTACAGGTAAGACAGAGATACTGCCTCAGTTTGATCGGACGATTGATTTAGAAGGTATCGCCAAGCACCGTGGGTCTAGTTTTGGTAAATACATTGAAGAGCAGCCTAGTCAAATTAACTTTGAAAATAGTCTAGCCATTGCTTTAATGCGGCTCAAAAAGGCCTCTAATAATCCAGTTATTTACGAAGACGAAAGTCGTTTGGTAGGGTGTCGTTTACTCCCACTAAGCCTCCAAGCTAAACTTAAATCCTCTCCTATAATGGTTTTAAATGATTGTTTTGATGCCCGTGTTGATCGTATTTTTGGTGAGTATGTAGTAAGGGCTATCGCTGCATGGCAGCAAGAGCTAGCTGATCCCAACGATGCTTTCTTAGCTTTTGGTGATAGCCTTTTACAGAGTATCAATCGTATTCGTAAACGTTTGGGTAGTGAAGCTCATACGCATCTTGTTAAACTGCTTGAAAAGGCTTTAAATCAACAGTCAAAGCATAATAACTTAACACATCATAAAAATTGGATTAGTTATTTACTGATTCATTATTATGACCCAATGTACGACTACCAACTTTCCCTTAAGCAGGATCGTGTGGTGATGCAGGGAACCTCAAGTGAAATTGTCAGTTGGTATAAAACTAATAATTTTTAATTGGCCTAATCGACTTTAAGGACACACTATATCATGAAATCAAGAGCTGCTATTGCCTTAGCTAAAGGCCAACCATTAACTATTTCAGACATTGATGTAGATGGACCAAAAGCAGGTGAGGTGCTGGTGCGAATGGTTGCTACAGGTGTATGTCACACTGACGCATTTACCTTGTCTGGAGCTGACCCAGAAGGAATTTTTCCATCTGTTCTGGGCCATGAAGGTGGTGGTGTAGTAGAAGAAATCGGTGCAGGTGTCACTAGTCTTGCTGTAGGTGACCACGTTATTCCTTTATACACACCAGAATGTGGCCAGTGTAAATTTTGCTTGTCAGGTAAAACTAACCTTTGCCAAGCCATTCGAGGTACCCAAGGTAAAGGTTTAATGCCTGATGGCAGCAGCCGATTCTCTTTAAACGGCAAAACACTGTTCCATTACATGGGCACTTCTACTTTTTCTGAGTACACGGTTGTTCCCGAAATTGCCCTTGCGAAAATCAACAAGGCTGCACCACTGGAGAAAGTATGTCTGCTAGGCTGTGGTATAACCACAGGTATTGGCGCAGTACTTAATACAGCTAAGGTTCAGCCAGGCGATTCAGTTGCCGTGTTTGGTATGGGTGGAATAGGTTTGAGCGTAGTCCAGGGTGCTGTAATGGCTGGTGCTAGCCGCATTATTGTTATTGATATTAATGAAGATAAATTTGAAATGGCGAAAATGTTGGGTGCTACAGATTGCATTAACCCAAAGAACTATTCAGATGCTATTCAGGACGTTATTGTAGACCTAACCGATGGCGGTGTAGACTTTTCGTTTGAATGTATTGGTAACGTAGACGTTATGCGTTCAGCTTTAGAATGCTGTCACAAGGGTTGGGGTGAGTCAGTAATAATAGGAGTTGCTGGAGCGGGTCAAGAAATCAGTACCCGACCATTCCAGTTAGTCACTGGCCGAGTCTGGCGCGGAACCGCTTTTGGTGGTGTTAAAGGCCGCACACAGTTACCAGGTTACGTAGAGCGCTATATGGCTGGTGAAATAAAAATAGACCCAATGGTGACACATACCATGGGTTTAGAAGACATCAACAAAGCTTTTGACCTCATGCATAGCGGTGAAAGCATTCGCTCTGTTATCATTTTTTAGGAACCATCTGTCATGTCTTTAAAACAAATTTCAGAAGTCAAAGTCAGTGGTGGCCGCCTATTGCGGGTAGAACATTGGTCTGCGGTGTGCAACGGGAGCATGACCTTTGCTATATTCTTGCCACCACAAGCAAAACAGGTCACTGAAACAAAAATGGTGCCAGTGCTCTATTGGTTATCGGGCCTCACTTGTAACGATGAAAACTTTAGCCAAAAGGCTGGTGCATTTAGTATGGCCACAAAATTGGGTATGGCTATCGTTATGCCGGATACTAGCCCTCGTGACGCTGCCATAGGGGGCGAAGACGAAGCCTACGACCTTGGCACTGGCGCAGGTTTTTACGTCAACGCTACTCAGGCGCCTTGGTCTGATGCTTACAACATGTACAGTTATGTTACAGAAGAACTGCCAAGTATCATTCAAACCCACTATGCAGTGAGTGATCAGGCAGCTATTAGTGGCCACTCCATGGGAGGTCATGGGGCATTGATCTGCGCTTTAAAAAACCCAGGTAAATACGCTTCAGTATCAGCTTTTGCTCCCATTACGTCTCCATCGCAGTGTCCTTGGGGCCGAAAGGGCCTTACAGCATATTTGGGAAGCGATGAGGACACATGGGCAGATTGGGATGCTAGCCACCTGGTACAAAAAAACCATGACGCAGGCATTATACCGCAGGCTATTTTGATTGATCAGGGTGCCAGTGATCCATTTTATGCTGATCAGCTGATGCCAGAATTATTCAACGCAACCTGTGAGCGTTTGCACCATCCAGTCGACTATCGTGAGCGAGAGGGTTACGACCATAGCTACTACTATATAAGCAGCTTTATTGATGAACACCTTCAGTACCATGCTGCAAACCTTGGAATAACGGCATAAATAATGACAGAAAAAAAGCGTCAAACTCGCCATGGTCATATGGCTCGTGTATCAAAGCTAGCCCTAGGTGATCATGCTTTACCCGTGCGTTTTATGTACAAAACCATACCAGAACACAGTAATGATACTGGCTGGCGTTTGTTCACAGGATATGAAACTCCAGAATTTCTAAACGAGTTCTCAAATCTAGAACCTTTCCCGTTGGAGCCTATGTGCGAAGCTGATTTAACCCTAGAAGCTCTGTTAGATAGTAATGCCGGTACTGTATGGGAAAGGGCTCCAGAACAATCATGGCAACAAGTTCACGACTTTGAAATTCCCGTGGAAGAAGTTGATGTTGAAGTGAGCTAATGCTGCTCAATACGTTTCAATTTAATACGACTGGCGGTCACCCATTAGTCGTTTTACATGGGTTATTTGGGTCACAGGATAACTGGCGCAGCCAAGCTTTAGAGTGGGCACAAAATCGCTGGGTGATCACCATGGACCTACGTAATCATGGAATGTCTGGCCATCACCCATTAATGAACTATGCCACCATGGCAGAAGATGTGTGTGGTACGCTAGATGAGTTAGGTTTAAAAAGAGTCGACCTTTTAGGTCATTCGATGGGGGGTAAAGTGGCGATGCAATTAGCCATAAATCAACCGCAGCGCGTTAATAGCTTAGTGATAGCTGATATTGCCCCAGTGGCGTATCAACCGCGTCACCAAAGTATATTGGCAGGCCTTAACAGCATTGATCTAGCCACATTAGCGTCCCGCAAACAGGCGCTAGACTTACTTATAAACTATGAACCAGATGTGCAGGTCTGTCAGTTTTTATTAAAAAGTTTGTATAAAAATAATGCAGGGGAGTTTGCACTACGCTATAACCTTAAAGCCATTAAAGATAACTACCAGGCTATTAGTGCAGCGCCTACATCATCTAAAGAACTGCCATGCTTCAGTGGCCCAGTATTAATACTTAAGGGTGCAGATTCCCATTACATTTTAGCCGACCATAAGATCGCGTTTGACACTTTATTGCCCAATGCAGAGCTTAAAATAATGACTGGGTGCGGCCATTGGCTTCATGCTGAAAAACCAGAGTTATTTTGCCGTCTGGTGACCCGTTTTTTAGATAGCCTCGCCTAAGTCGTGCGCATATTATTACTTTCAGCCTACGACGCAAAAAGCCATCAGTACTGGCGTGAGGGTTTAGTAGCTCAGTTTCCAAACTATGAATGGACCCAATTAGTGCTGCCTGGGCGTTATTTTAGTTGGCGTATTCGTGGTAACAGCATGCAGTGGGCTCTAGGAGAACGGTCTACGTTAGAGCAGCCATATGATTTAGTGATTGCAACATCGATGGTCGACTTAGCATCCCTAAAAGGGTTTGTAGCTAATTTAGCGAATATCCCAACCCTTCTCTATTTCCACGAAAATCAATTTGTTTACCCGCCAAGTCAGGCTAATGCTAAGCACCACTTGGATCCTAAAATGGTGAGCCTCTATGCAGCTTTAGCAGCGGATAGATTAGTATTCAATAGTCAATACAACCAGCAAAGCTTTAGTGCTGGGGTGGAGGACTTGCTCAACCAACTGCCCGAAAAAATGCCGCTAAAAGTGGTTGAATTGTTAGGTAGGAAAAGTTGCGTGTTACCAGTGCCTCTTGCATCTTTGGATGCTAGATATATGACTCTTAAAAATAATGATTCTCAGCAAACCCCTTGGCCCAAATCAGAAGATGGGGCACCCTTAAGGTTAGTCTGGGCGGCACGGTGGGAATACGACAAAGGCCCGCAACAACTCCAAGCCATATTACAAGAATTGCGAAAAAGAGGTGTAGACTTTCAGTTGTGCGTGCTGGGGCAAACATTTCGCCAACAACCAATAGAGTTTAATCAGATAAAAGCTGAGTTCGCTACTCACCTGGTTCAATTTGGCTATGCAGCCTCTCGCCAGCACTACCTAAACTGGCTGGCGGGGGCAGATATGATCTTATCTACTGCACTGCATGAGTTTCAAGGACTCGCTGTGTTAGAAGCGGTTCAGCTCGGTTGTATCCCCATATTGCCAAATCGTCTGGTGTATGCTGAAATTTTTGGCTTAAAGTATGTCTATGAGTCTACCCCTGAAGATCGTCAAAAAGAATCTATTGCAGCAGTTAACCTGATACAAAAGCTGGCACTAGGCCCAAATCAGGGTGATTTAGCTAAGACGGTTGCTCAGTCCTTAGCGTGGCCCTCCATGAAACATAAATATCACCAATTGTTGAATTTTAAAGTATCTAAAACGCCAGAATGTATTACGTTTTAAGGTTTTATTTAAACTTTTACTTCAAGGGTTTTCAATACGTACTGCTATTCTTGCACCTTAAGGTTATTGATGGACGAGCAGATTTTAACGTTGCAACAAATACAAGAGGTAAACACAAATGGGGCTCGAAGCGTGTTAAAATACGCTTATTAGACGACTCAACAACCGCTATTGGGCAAAACCAACTATGACCCGTGCCAAAAAGAAAATGCCTGCTGTAGCTGGGGTAACCTTTAACCCCCATAAGAAGAAAAAGATTGTTGCTAAATCTTTTTCGCCTTCAAGTTATCAAGCACGTAAACAAAAAGGCTTAGCCACCAAAAAGAAACAAATATCTGTATTCCAACAACACCAAGACGAGGCCTAGTTTAATGGAGACTATAACCAGCTACATTGCCGCATTATTCCCAGATCATAGCTGGAATTTACTGGCTTTAGTTTGGTTTATTGTTGTGGTGCGGGGTTATCAGGCTTATGCCATTAAGGCTTCGCGAAGCAAGGATTCCTTAGCAGGAGTACTGCATGCATACCGACAACGATGGATGATTCGCATGATTGACCGTGAGATGCGCATGGCAGACATCGGAGCTGTTGCTAATTTAGAACGTTATGTGACCTTATTTGCGTCCTCCAGCTTGCTTATTTTAGCGGGCCTTGTGACCTTAGTTGGCTACACTGATGACGTGGTTCACATTGGCCGAGGTATTCCATTCTTACCTCCTCAGTCACCTTTAGAGTGGCAATTTAAGTTATTCTTTTTGATATTGCTGTTTGTATATGCTTTTTTTAAGTTTACATGGAGCCTCAGGCAATACGGCTTTGCTACAGTAATGATCTCCAGTGCGCCAGTAGCTCATGGCGACATCTCTGATAATAAAGACCTTATGGACCATGTTAATCGCTCTGCTAAAGTGCTATCCATGGCCGGTAATAATTTTAACTTTGGCCTGCGAGCCTACTACTACAGCCTGGCTGTGTTGACGTGGTCAATACACCCATTAGTGTTTATGGTGACTACCTGTGTGGTGGTATATATTCTCTATCACCGTGAGTTTAAGTCAAGTTCACTGGCAGAACTCCGGGGTTCTAACGACTCTAAGAATCGAAAAACATTAGTAGACTATCATCTAATATAGTTATCCTAAATTAGGCAAGTTTTATGGATTCTAAAGAACTCTTGGCGCAAGGTAATAACTTTTTACAAGTGTTACCTCATTGTAAAAAGCTAGGAATGAAAGTAATCACGGCTTCAAAGGGACAGGCGACAATAGAACTCCCGTATAATCCAGAAATATTGGGTATGGACTCACAAGGTTATGTGCATGGGGGTATTTTGACCACCATGATGGATACTGTGTGTGGGTTTGCTGTCACTGCAGCCCTGCCTGCACAAGAGTTTTGTCCTACATTAGATCTAAGAATGGACCACATGCGTCGAGCAAATGCAAAAGGCTCAATTTTTGCCTGGGCGCAGTGCTACAAAATTACTCGCAGTATCTGTTTTACAAGGGGTTACGCCTACCAAGATGACCCTGATGACCCAATTGTTCATTGTGTGGCTACTTTTGTGCGCAGCGGAAAAGCTTGGGGTAAGGGCGGTTTTGTAAAGCTGGGTGCAGAGGACCTATTACTATGAAACTTAAACAGCTCATAGAATCATCCAAACTACAGGATGATTACTCTGCCCTATTAGATTTTGTTCCTTATGCTAAATTTATCGGTGTGACTATTACACAGGATAAAAATGGTTGGTTATTCACTCTAGCTACTGAGCCTAACAATATTGGCAACCCAATTACGCCTGCTCTGCATGGGGGTGTGATCGCTGGTTTTATGGAAGTGGCTGCGGCTCTGGGACAGATGTTAACAAGCCAACATCCAACCATCCCTAAGATTATAAATTTTTCTATTGATTACGTTCGGGCTGCGGGTGTTAAACCCACTTATGCTCGATGCAGCATTGTTCGACAAGGTAAGCGAATTGCTAACATTACGGTGCTAGCTTGGCAAAAGGATGAGCTTCAACCCATCGCTACAGCTAGAGCGCACTTTTTATTAGGTGAAGAGGTATAAAGCAAGTGGTATAGCTTGAAATTACGCAAGCCACCCCCATTATTGCCCCGTAACTACTTTACTAGCGCCAATGGCGCAGCCCATGTTTTCCGGAGAAATAACGCCCTATGAGCACTGATACTCAAACTGAGACTTTAGGTTTTCAAACAGAAGTTAAACAGCTTTTACATTTAATGATTCATTCCTTATACAGCAATAAGGAAATTTTTCTTCGCGAACTAATTTCTAATGCATCCGATGCGGCAGACAAAATGCGTTTTGCTGCAGTTTCAGATGGCAGTCTTTACGGCGATGACAGTGACCTTGCTATCCGTATCAAATTTGATAAAGACGCCAATACACTAAGCATTAGTGACAATGGCATTGGCATGGACCGCACCGATGTAATTGACCACCTAGGTACGATTGCCAAGTCGGGCACTTCTGAATTCTTACAAAACCTAACAGGTGATCAACAAAAAGATTCACAGTTGATTGGTCAATTTGGTGTTGGTTTTTACTCATCCTTTATTGTTGCTGACGAAGTTGAAGTAATTACTCGGAAAGCCGGCTCAAAGACATCTGAAGGCGTATTATGGCGTTCAAAAGGTGAGGGTGAATTTGATATTTCTCAAGTTGAAAAAGAAGGCCGCGGTACAGAAATTATCTTGCATCTTAAAGCAGATGAAAGTGAGTTTGCAGAAGGCTTCCGTTTACGCAGTTTAGTGCGTAAGTACTCTGACCATATTTCTATTCCTGTCATTATGATGAAAGAACATTATGGCGAAGATGCAGACAAGCAAGATCCTGAAGAAGAAACAGTTAACTCAGCCACAGCTCTTTGGACCAAGTCTCGCTCAGAAGTGAAGGATGAAGAATATCACGCGTTTTATAAGCACGTATCACACGACTTTCAGGAGCCTTTGTCATGGGCCCATAATAAAGTAGAGGGGAAGCTTGAATATACTAGTTTGTTATATATCCCAGCCAAAGCACCAATGGATATGTATCAGCGAGAAGCAACCCGTGGCTTAAAGCTATACGTTCAACGTGTCTTCATTATGGATGAAGCTGAGCAATTTTTACCCATGTACCTACGCTTCATTAAAGGGGTAGTAGACAGCAACGATTTGTCTCTTAATGTGTCTCGCGAAATTTTGCAAAAAGACCCCGTTATTGATTCAATGCGCGCAGCACTTACCAAACGTGTGCTTGATGTGCTTGAAAAGATGTCTAAAAAGCAGCCTGAACAGTACGCTACTTTCTGGAAAGAGTTTGGCCAGGTTATGAAAGAAGGCCCTGCAGAAGACCACAATAATAAAGAGAAAATAGCTAAACTATTGCGGTTCTCTTCGAGTACTGATGACAAAACAGAGCAAGTGCATAGTTTGGCTGAGTACAAAGCCCGGATGCAAGAAGGCCAAGATAAAATTTATTATGTGGTTGCTGATAATCACAACACTGCAAAGAATAGCCCTCATCTGGAAATCTTCCGCAAGAAGGGCATTGAAGTTCTGTTATTGTCAGAGCGTGTAGACGAGTGGCTGATGTCCCATATGATGGACTTTGATGGAACCCAGTTGCAAGACGTTGCCAAAGGTACACTAGATCTTGGCGAAGTTGAAGACGAGGCAGAAAAGCAAGAACACGAAGAACAAGCCAAGCAATATGAAGGCCTAGTTGAACGGGTAAAAACCTTACTGGAAGGCCAAGTAGAGAATGTGCGGATCACCCACCGATTGACTGACTCACCAGCCTGTTTGGTGGTTGGCGAAGATGATATGGGTATGCAGATGCGTCGTATTATGGAAGCTGCTGGCCAAGCAATGCCATCTACTAAACCCACCTTTGAGCTTAATCCTGAACACCCATTGGTTGCCAAGCTAAACGATGAAGCTGATGAAGACCGTTTTAGTGAGCTAACACGCGTACTATTTGACCAAGCCCAATTGGCTGAGGGTGGTCAGTTGGAAGACCCGGCAGCTTACGTTTCGCGACTTAATAAGTTGTTACTAGAACTCACTACTTAATTAACTTAAGTAACTTAAAGAGCCCCCGTTTAGAATGCTAGCCGGGGGCTCTTTTTATGGGCTAGAGCCAATAATTAAAATTTTAACCGTTAAAAATATCCACGCTCGACATCAATTTTGCTAAGCTAACAAATATTAATATTTGCTACCCTAATTGTAAATGAGATTAATTTGAGATGTGATGAATAAATTACTCCCATAGTTAGTTCGGTTATTGGCTAATAGTGGTGCTTATTATGATGATGAAAAAGCAATAAACATGATTGGAGGCTCGTCAATGAACTCAAAGCAACAAGGTCTGGCACGGTTAAAAAATGTATTTGGAGACCAATACAGTGACAATGCCACTGCTCGTGAACAACATAGTTGTGGTGAAAGCTTTGTCAGTGAACTTTTGCCTGACGCTGTGCTGATGCTTAATTCCACTCAAGCGGTAGCTGAGGCGGTATGCATTTGCAGTGAGCACAGCATCCCAATCATTGCGTTTGGCACAGGGACATCCTTAGAAGGGCAGTTAGTCCCTGTTAATGGTGGTGTGAGCTTTGATTTAACGGGTATGGATAAGGTGCTTGAAATCAATGCAGAAGACTTTGATGTAAAATTGCAGGCAGGTGTTACCCGTGAAGCCTTGAACTATGCGTTAAAGACTAGTGGTCTATTTTTCCCCTTAGATCCTGGTGCTAATGCCAGCCTAGGTGGTATGTCCTCCACAAGAGCCTCTTGAACAAATGCTGTGCGTTGCTGCACTATGAAAGAGGTAGTTCTTGGGCTTACGGTGGTGACGCCTAATGGTGATGTGATACAAACTGGAGGCCGATCAAGAAAGAGCGCAGCAGGTTACGATTTAACCCATCTTTATATTGGTGCTGAAGGCACATTAGGTATTATTACAGAATTAAGGTTACGTATTTTCCCAGTTCCAGAGCAGATTCGGGCAGCGGTCTGCAGTTTTAGTAGCGTCAATCAAGCTGCTCAATGTGTCATTGAATGTATGCAGCTGGCTGTGCCACTGGCTCGCATAGAATTACTTAACAGCTGCCAGATGGGTGCCTGTATTGAATACTCTAAGTTGCAGGGGTTTACTGCACAACCAACCTTATTTATGGAATTCCATGGCTCAAAATCCAGTGTTGATGAACAGGTTGCTTTGGTTGAGTCCGTAGCCCAAGAATACCATGGAGATGATTTCCGTTGTGCCGAAACCTTAGAGCAGCGAAATGAATTATGGAAAGCAAGGCACCAAGCTTATTTTGCTTGTTTAGCACTTAACCCGGGCGCTAGCGTTATTAGTACTGATGTGTGCGTGCCTATTTCTAAGCTTGCTGAATGTATTGAGTTGTCCGAAGCCAAGGCTTTAGAGTTAGGCTTTAACTGCCCATTAGTGGGTCATGTGGGTGACGGTAATTTCCACCTTATTATTCCTTTCTACCCAGACAACCAAGAACAAGTTGAGGCTGCTAATGAGTTAAGCCACTATCTTGTTCAGCAGGCATTGGCAATGCAAGGAACCTGCACAGGGGAGCACGGAATAGGTTTAAGAAAGAAGGCTTACCTGCTGGAGGAACACGGCGCCCAAGCTGTTGAAACTATGAGGTTAATCAAACAGGCTTTGGACCCCAAAAATATTATGAACCCAGGTAAAATATTTGACTTGGCTTAATTTAACTCAAGAACAGTATAGCTCATGTAACGTCTTTATAACTTTTGAAGCGCGCACGTCTGAAAGCGAATAATAGATGGTCTGTGACTCTCTTCGAGTTTTTACCAAGCCATCTTTGCGCAATACGGCTAAATGCTGTGACAGGGCAGATTGACTTAAGTCTAACTGTTCATTTAGTGCTGTAACAGAAAGTTCTTTACCTTCTAGATTGCATAAAATAAGCAAACGGCTTTCATTGGCAATTGCCTTAAGCATAGTAGATGCGATTTTGGCATTGGCTTTCATCTCTGCGGCCACATCTGCGGCGTCTTGCTTAGGGTTAGGCATGGACGATTTTTCTCCGCCTTTAAATAGCATTGTTGTGTCAACTCTATAACTGCGATCATTGTATACTAATTTTAATTAGTATTAGTGTATCGTTTTACTATTATAAGTAAAAAATCAGTTTATTAAAATTCACATGACGCTTTACGTTAATATTAATTGCGCAAAAATTGGGCAATGATCTGATGGTTTTTCCATTCCCCGTATATGGTAATCTACTCCTGCCTTTTTACAACAATCTACCAGCCCTTGAGTTAGCAGTATTTGGTCAATGCGAAGGCCCCGCTTAGGTTCGCGTTCAAACGCTCTACTGCGATAATCAAACCAGGAATAGGCTTCTAACTTAGGGTGTAATTGACGGTAGCTGTCAGTGAGTCCACATTGACGAAGATTACTGAGCCACTGGCGTTCTTCTGGTTGAAAGCTAGCTTTGCCTGACTTAAGCCAACGCTTCCGGTTGTCTTCTCCTATACCAATATCAATGTCTTGTGCTGCCACATTAATATCTCCCATTACCACTAGATGCCCAGAGCTTTTATACTCTGTATTTAAAAGCGACGTGAGGCCCGCATAGAAATCCCGTTTAGCTGGAAACTTACTCACGTGTTCAATGTTTTCGCCTTGAGGAAAGTAACCATTAAATACTGTCATAGTGTCGCCGTTTGGTAACTGTAAAACAGCACCAACTAGCCGGCGCTGAGAGCCTTCATCATCACCTGGTAAACCTTTAATCACTTTTAATATGGGTAGGTTAGTCATTAACGCCACACCATAATGGCCCTTTTGACCGTGAATAATTGTTTCATACCCAAGTCTCTTCGTCTCTTCAATAGGAAACTCTGAATCTTGAACCTTGGTTTCTTGTAAGCCAATAACGGCTGGCTGATATTGTGCCACAATCGCTTCCAATTGCGGAATACGGGCCCGAATGCTATTGATGTTAAAGCAAACTAAATACATATTTTAAACTCGATTACGGTGATGTAAACCAACAAACACTTTGGAAGGCTGATAAACTTGACGCTATTGTAATGGAAATAGTGGTCGGTTAGAACGGTCCAACTTTGGTTTATGTTGGTTTAGTTAGCGTAACTCACCTAAATTAAGAGATTTGTCCTGATGGAATTTGATTTTGATGTATTTGTGATTGGTGCTGGTTCTGGTGGTGTAAGAGCTGCAAGGATGGCGGCTGGTGAAGGAGCAAAAGTGGCTATTGCTGATGACCGGGCGTTAGGGGGCACTTGTGTTAATGTCGGTTGTGTCCCGAAAAAGCTCTACACTTATGCCAGCCACTTCAGCCATGATTTCGAAAACGCCAAGGGTTTTGGTTGGAACTTAGGTGCAGCTAAATTCCACTGGCCTACCCTGGTGGCCAATAAAAAAATAGAAATTAGTCGGCTTAATGGCATTTACGCTAAGCTTCTGGACAACTCAGGTGCACAAATTATTCGTGGGTATGCCCGCCTCAAAGACTGCAATACTGTCACAGTGGAAGGAAAAGACTACACAACGAAGCGTATTGTTATCGCAACAGGAGGTGCTCCCAATATTCCTGATGTTGATTACGCTGACCTACTCATTAGCTCTGATGAGATATTTGATCTTGTAGAGTTTCCAAAGCGCTTGTTAGTAGTGGGTGCAGGTTACATTGCTCTTGAGTTTGCTTGTATTTTTCAGGGTTTAGGTAGCCAAGTGCACGTATCTTACCGCGGTGACCTGATCATGCGAAGCTTTGACGATGATGTACGTCAGTTTGTTGATCAAGAAATGCGCAAGCAGGGCATCGAAATATATTATCAAAGCCAGGTTAATAATGTTGTTCGTCAAACTGATCATAGCTTATTAGTAACCTTTGCAGATGGCAGTCAGATCGAAGTTGACCAAGTGCTTATGGCTATTGGTCGCCAACCTCGGGTAGCAGGCATCGGCTTGGACTCTCTAGGAATAGAAACCACTCTAAAAGGCACTATTGCAGTCAACGACAAATTTCAGACTAATATAGATAATATCTATGCTCTAGGTGATGTCACTGGGGGTATTGAACTGACCCCTGTGGCCTTAGCTGAAGCTATGGTATTAGTGAATCATTGGTATGGTGATGGTGCCAAAAAGATGGACTATGAGCTTATTCCAACAGCTGTATTTACTCAACCAAACGTTGGCACTATTGGCTTAACAGAGCATCAAGCGTTGGCAAAGCATAGCGAAATAGCTGTGTATCGTTCAGACTTTAAGCCGATGAAACATACCTTAAGCGGCAGTGATGAGCGAAGTTTCATGAAACTAATAGTCGATATTTCTACAGATCGCGTTATTGGATTACACATAGTAGGAGAGGGGGCTGGTGAAATGTTGCAAGGTTTCGCTGTGGCTATGAAAGCGGGAGCAACCAAGGCCGATTTTGACGCTACTATTGGTATCCACCCCACTAGTGCTGAAGAGCTAGTCACCATGAGAACACCAAGCTAAAAGCAGGGAGTCTCAGACTAAACTATTTATACTCTCATTGATCAAGCTCCAATAGTTTATCTGCTGGGGCTTTTTTAGTCGTGTCTTAAATGATCTTTAACTGCAATAGGTGACTTGAAATTCCATACCACAAGGTAAGATGATGCTACAAAAGTAATAATTGCTGTGGCTTGAATTAATAGTGAGGCAGATTCACTTATTAACATGCTGGAAGCTGCCAAAGTAGCAATTAAAATAGAAAATTCACTCGTTTGGCCCAACCTAAAACCCACTTCCCATGATGTTGCCTTAGAGTTGCAAATTGGCCGGATAATCCAACCAAACACAATAGGCTTTATAGTCACCACTAACACGGCTAACACTAAACATTGAAACCAAATAGAGTGCATGAGAGGAAAGTTAAAGCTTGCTCCTATGGAAAAGAAAAATAACACCAAAAAGAAATCTCTAATAGGCTTTAAGTTAATTGCAATATATTGGCTGATAACGCTTGAAGCTAAACTAACTCCGGCAATAAAAGCACCGATTTCGGCAGACAAACCGATACTGTGAGCCAGTTCAGCTAAGCCTAAACACCAGCCTAAAGCCAAAAGAAAGATATACTCATGGAAACGGTCAAATCGTTTTATGAGAGGCAGCAAGACCCAACGCACAAAACCCAGTGCAGCCAACATTATCAAAGGCAAGGCCGCAAGGCTTATTAATAAATCAACGTTTAATGATAGTTCTAATCCCTCACTAAATTGCTGTCCTAATGTGGTCAAAAGAGTTAGAAGAATAATCGCTAATAGATCCTGCAATAACAACAAACCCACTACGAGTTCACCTGTTTGTTTATGATGCAAGACAGTGGTGGGCAGTAGTTTAATGCCAATAATAGTACTTGAAAACATGGTAGAGGCGCCGATAATAAGGCTATCTATCATACTAAAGCCAAAACCATACCCAACAAAAAATCCTAATAGAGCAAAAGCTAAAGAACTTATGAAGGCCACCATATAGCCTTTTCTCAACATTCGGAATAAATGGCTAGGTTGCATATCAAGGCCAATGAGGAACAGTAAAAAAATAATTCCAATGTGGGAAACATCGGCTAAAAGCTCTGTATCAACTACCCACGCCAAGCCAAAAGGCCCCAATATTGCGCCTAAAACGATATAGGCCAGGAGCAGTGGCTGTCGAAAATACAACGATAAGGTAGCTAGCAGTGCAGCACCTGTAAAGATCAAGAAAAATGAAAATATGACCGACTCAGTATGCATTCTTATTCCTTATTGAGTGAAAACGTTTGGTCCGTAGATAAACGCTTTATATAACGTCGCCAAATGCACCACAGTGTTGATACCGTAAGTATTCGATAAACAATATGCAACCACCACACGGCCATAAAACCATAAGTTGGCGCTAACCAAGCTAAAAGTGGCAAGAAAAGTAGCCATTGGCTACCAGTAACGAGTATAAAACCAGTTTTTCGTCGGCCCATTAACAACACGAAGCGGCTTAAGATTATGATGCACGTTTCAAAAAACATGGCCATGGCATACCATGGTAAAGCGGTTACTGTGAGTTGTTGTAATTCCCTATTAACTAATAGTAGTTGTGCGAACCAAGGGGCCATAATGCTGACTACCACAGCCAGTAAGAGGGCAGAAACTAGCCCAGTAGCTATGATTAATTTACTCCAGGCCAAGGTGCTAAAGAAATCTTTGTTGGCCATTGCTGATCCCATTAGAGATAATGCAGCTTGACCTAAACCAATGGCAGGCAGAATAAGCAGCATGCCAATATTGAGCACAGCAAAGGAAGCAGCCATTACAGAAGCACCAAGTTGGCTTAGTATCCACAAAAATAAAGCTAAGTGTAATGCAAATGCTAGTTGTTGCAGCATAGGGGGCCAAGTGAACCGCAATAATAATACCCAATTGGTCCTGCTGAATTGGCAAGTAAACGCTTGAAACCTTGAGCTGTTCTTAAATAATAGCGATAGTTGTAATAAAACACCAAGCCAAAGCGCTATGCTGGTGCCCAGGCCAGCACCCACTGCGCCCATGGCAGGCATCCCACCAATGCCATATATAAGCCCATAACTGATGGGCACATTAGCTAAGTGAGCGAGTAAAATTATTTTGGTAAATTGCCAGGGAGTCCCAAGTTCACTCCAATAGATTCTAGCCGCTATGCTTAAAACAATAGCGGGTAAAGCCCAAAGTCGAGATTGAGCGTAGTAGGCGGCTAGGCTATTTATGCGATCATCCAATACAAATACATCGATCACGTCATCCAGCATCAACGCACCTAGTGCGCCTAGGCCAATCGAGATAAAGACGCCGTAAACTAAACCCAGCCCGATCAAGCCCTCACGAGACGAGGAATACTGTGATACTAGGCCATGCCAGCCAGTGCCCAATCCGGTAATGATAGCCACCAAAATAAACACCAGATAACTACCAATACTCACACTTGCTAGAGCCAAACCACCCAAGTGCCCAACAAGGGCGGTGTCAACTAAGCTTACTGCAGCCTGGGATAGCATAGCGCCACTTAGTGGCACCGCAATAGGCCATAAATTGGCTAATGTAGGTTCACACGAGTAATGTAAATGAGGTTTCTGAGATTTGCTCATGAGTTGCTGGGTCAAAGATGCCTAAAGGGTATGCTAATCAATTGATCTGCTATTATATGCTTTTTTGCCGAGTCTTTAAAATGAATACCCAAGTAAAACACTAGGGTATATAATAAGCCAATAGTTGAGTGCCTGCGGGTTGCTCATGTGGTTGGTAAAAAAGGAAAATACAGTGGATTACATAGACATCACCCCCAGTGCCCAAGACTATCTAGCAGAGTTGCTTTCAAAGCAAGATGTAGAAGGGATTTCAGTGCGTATTTTTGTCACTGACCCTGGCACCCCAAACGCTGAAACGTGTTTAGCATACTGCCGCCCAGATGAAGTAAAAATCACCGACGAATTTTCAGACTTAGAGAAATTTCGGGTTTATGTTGATCCTGCCAGTGTAGACTATCTGGATGATGCTTTTATTGATTACAGTGCAGACCGTATGGGAGGCCAGCTCACAATCAAGGCTCCGAACGCTAAGATGCCTCAGGTGACTGCAGATAGCCCACTAGATGCTCAAGTTAATTATTACCTATATACAGAAATTAATCCTAGTTTAGCCTCCCATGGTGGTGATGTTAGTTTGGTTGGTGTAGTGGCAGAAGAAGAAGGCAACGTGGCTGTATTAAAGTTTGGTGGTGGTTGTCAAGGTTGTAGCTCTGTTTCCTTAACTCTAAAGGAAGGCGTCGAAAAAACCTTAATGGAAAGGATTCCTGGCATTGGTGCAGTTCGCGATGTCACTGATCACTCAAACACTGAAAATGCTTATATGTAGCGCTTTTCTTTAAAGCAAAAAAAACTAGCTCCCTTTGCTAGTTTTTTTTGCTTTAAAAAACGGTTTAAGCGACCCGAGATCGTTTTGGCAAGCTCTGCCTAAGTTTACTGGCCAGTTCACGCATGCTCATTTCTGTTGTATCCCAATCAATACAAGCGTCGGTGACAGACACACCATATTGCAATTCAGACAGGTTTTGTGGAATAGATTGGTTACCCCAGTTAATGTTACTTTCTATCATCAGGCCAACAATAGAATCGTTACCTTCATTAATCTGTTGCGCAATATTGTCCATCACCAAAGGCTGGATAGACGGATCTTTACTTGAGTTGGCGTGACTGCAATCCACCATAATATTGCCAGACAAACCATCTTTTGCAAGTGCTTGTTCACATAGAGCTACATTCACAGAGTCATAGTTCGGCTTGCCACCGCCGCCCCGAAGCACAACGTGGCCGTACTGATTTCCACTAGTGCGAGTTATGGAAACTTGTCCATGTGGGTTAATACCCAAAAAAGAATGAGGCGACGCCATAGATTCTAGCGCATTAAAAGCTACTGTTAAGCCTCCGTCAGTACCATTTTTAAAACCAATAGGGCAGGATAAGCCAGACGACATTTCACGGTGAGTTTGGGATTCTGTCGTACGTGCACCAATTGCTGCCCAGCTCCATAGGTCTGATTGATACTGTGGTGAAATAGGATCCAATGCCTCTGTCGCTAGCGGTAAACCCATAGCAGATAAGTCCAGCATGAGCTTACGGCCAATGTGTAAACCTGTTTCAATATCAAAGGTCCCGTCTAGGTGTGGATCATTAATCAGCCCTTTCCAACCGACTGTGGTGCGTGGTTTTTCAAAATAAACCCGCATAACAATATACAGCGTGTCTTTTAACTCATTGGCTAACACTGCCAAGCGGCGTCCATAATCTAAAGCGGCTTCTGTATCGTGGATAGAGCATGGGCCTATCACGACAAATAATCTGTGGTCTTTACCATCTAAAATATTTTTTATAGTTTGACGAGCCTGCATTACACCATCAGCAATCATACTGGTAGTGGGTAGTTGATTTTTCAGATCTTCAGGGGATGTAAGAACCTGTTGGCTGGCAATGTTCAGGTCTTCGATGCGACGGTCTGTCATAGTTGCTCTCAATAAAATAACTAATAGTAAAAACGGTAAAAGATTGGCTTATGGCAAGGTCTAAACGCTATAATCAAGCCGTCCTTTGTAACACACATAAAGGCCCACAAACAAATGAATCTCACCTAAATCGTGTTTGAGAGAAAAGGATCATGGCAATACTGGGTATAAATAGTCGTTCATTCTTTGCTGGGCAAACTTTTGCTATGTTTTTAGGGCTGCTTTTGTCAATGCAAGCCCAAGCCGCTTTGTTTGATACTGTCAAGCACCCGCTTCCAGCACAGCAAGCGTTTGCTGTAGAAGTTCAACAAGATAATGATCGAATTGATGTCATTTGGACTATAGCGGATGACTACTATCTGTATCAAGACAAATTATTTTTTACCACCTCTAACAACCAATCTTTAGAGCAGCTAGTGTTGCCTTCAGCTGAGGAGAAGGAAGACCCCATATTTGGCAATACTCAGGTCTACTACAATCAGCTCCATGCAACAGGTAAATTACCTAGCTCAGACAATGCTGCTACCCACCTCACTATACATTACCAAGGTTGCTGGAGTGGGGGTGTTTGCTACCCACCACAAACGACAAGCATTTTACTCAGAGCCGTCAACCTTGTTGCAGCGCAAAGCAAACCAGTAGCTATTGAAACTACAGACTGGTCACAAACTCGTGGCACTAATGCTAACTGGTTTATACAAAATCTAGAAAACACATCGATTGCCACCTTGGCGGTCATTTTCTTTTTAGCGGGCCTAGCTTTAGCCTTTACACCTTGCGTATTACCTATGGTGCCCATTTTGTCGAGCATTATTGTAGGCATTAGCCCCAAGCCTAGCCCATGGAAAAGCTTTTTATTATCCCTCATTTATGTGTTGTCTATGGCAGCGACTTATAGTGTGGCTGGGGTTTTTGCTGGGCTAAGTGGCGCTAATGTGCAGGTTGCTTTGCAGCACCCTGCAGTAATAGGAACCACCGCTGCACTATTTGTGCTGTTTGCAGTGGCTATGTTTGGCTGGATTAATGTGCAAATGCCTCAGGCTATTCAAAACAAAATAAATTTAATGAGTAATAATCAATCAGGTGGGCAATATACCGGTGTAGCAGCCATGGGTATATTGTCTGCACTGGTAGTAGGGCCCTGTGTAGCAGCACCATTGGCTGGAGCGCTATTGTTTATTGCCCAGACTGGGGATGCAGCCACGGGTGGTTTGGCCCTATTTGTTATGGGTTTGGGTATGGGCTTACCATTACTTTTGGTGGGAACATCTGCGAGTAAGTGGATTCCAAAAACAGGTCCTTGGATGCATCGAATAAAAGTTGGTTTTGGTTTCTTAATGCTGTTTATGGCCTTGTGGATGACCGATCGTGTTTGGTCAGGTGTAACCCTGATACTGGTTGCGCTATTAGCCATTATGATCGCCTTAGTGTTAGCTTTGAATCATCGCTGGCAACCACCTTTAGCGACAGTGTCTGCTGCGGTAATTAGCTATACATTAGCCATGTTTTTGGGTCTTTATGGAGCCGTTCTGGCTGTAGGACAGTTCGCAGGTACTGGGAGCTTATTGCAACCACTAGGTAAACTGGTTGTTACCGAAAGTAACAGTATGGTTCAAGTCCAGGCGTCTAAGCTGAACTTTATTAAAGTGCTGCCAGCTGCAGTAGCCCCCTTGTTGAGTCAAGCAAAACTGGATGAGCAACCGGTGATGTTAGATTTCTATGCTGATTGGTGCATCTCCTGTAAGGAGTTGGATAGTTTTGTATTTACTGATGCACGCGTGAAGCGTGCATTATTAGATTTTAAAGTGGTTAAAGTAGATGTTACTGTTAATAGCCCAGCTGCACAGCAACTGATGCAGGAACTGCGTTTGGTCGGGCCTCCAGGCTTGGTGTTTTATGATTCCCAAGGCCAGTTAAATTCAGAAACTGTGGTGGGTGTTCCAGCCATTGAAGATTTAGTTGATCTGTTACAAAAGGTAAATGCACTGTAATTCTACCCATATGCTTTTTTGTTATATGTGGTACTATTTGCCAATAATTCTTTAGGGTTTAACGCGCTTATGAAGTTACAACAGCTAAAATATATCTGCGAAGTAGAAAAGCACAACCTTAATGTGTCGGCTACAGCGCAGAGTTTATTCACCTCACAACCAGGCATAAGTAAACAGATTCGTTTATTAGAAGATGAGCTTGGTGTTGAAATTTTTGCTAGAAGTGGCAAGCACCTAACCCATGTTACTCCTGCAGGAAAATCTATTTTAGAGTCTGCCCACGATGTTCTTTTAAAGGTCGATGGCATTAAACGTAAGGCTCAAGAATATACTGATGAAACTAAAGGTTCTTTGTCGATTGCCACGACACACACTCAAGCACGTTATGCCTTACCTAAGGTCATTAATAACTTTATTGGCCAGTACCCTGACGTTTCATTGCATATGCAGCAGGGCACACCTAAACAAATTGCCAGTTTAGCCTCAGATGGTGAAGTTGATTTTGCTATTGCGACCGAAGCCATAGATCAGTTTAGTGATTTACTGATGATGCCCTGTTATCACTGGAACCGATGTGTTGTGGTGCCAAAAGACCATCCTCTTGCCCAGGTGGCAAAGCTTTCTTTAGAAGAACTGGCAAGGCATCCTATTGTTACTTATGTATTTGGTTTCACTGGACGGTCTAAACTAGATGACGCCTTTAAAAACGCCCATTTGGAGCCCAAGGTGGTGTTCACAGCAGTGGATTCGGATGTCATTAAGGCATACGTTAGGTTAGGTCTTGGCGTGGGTATTATTGCGTCTATGGCCTATGAACCTGATCTTGATGGCGATCTAGTAGCTTTGGATGCAAGCCATTTGTTTGCTCACAGCACCACCAACATTGGCTTTAGAAAGGGCACCTTTTTACGGGGTTATATGTACGATTTTATAGAAGCCTTTGCTCCAAATCTCACCAAAAGCAAGGTACATGAAGCTCAAGAATGCCGAACACAGCAAGAACTTGATACCTTGTTTGAACGCAAATCACTACCCATGAGGTGAGTTTCTCAAACCACTTATGATTTAAAGCGCGCGTAATCCATTGAGTAGGTTGTCGACCTTATCGAAGGTCTCTTGGTATTCAGAGTCACACTCAGAATCTGCAATTAAGCCGCCGCCGGCCCAACAATATATATGTCCACCACCATCACCCTTGGCGTTAGTCACCAAAGTACGAATGCAAATATTAGTATCCATGCGCCCGTTACTGCTGATGTAACCAATAGAACCGGTAAAACCATTGCGGCGGTGAGGTTCTAATTCTTCAATAATTTCCATAGCCCTCAACTTAGGTGCTCCAGTAATTGAGCCACCTGGGAAGGCCCCTTTTAACAAAGGTAAAATCTGTTCGCTAGATTCAAGCTCTCCAGTAACCGTAGTAACAAGGTGGTGTACGTTACTGTATGTCTCAATGGCAAATAAACTTGGCACCTTTACAGAAAATGGCAGACAGTGCTTGCTAATGTCATTGCGCAGCAAGTCAACGATCATTACATTTTCAGAACGGTCTTTTGGACTTGCGGCCAATTCTTTGATTAACTGCTGATCTTCCGTGTCTGTTTTGCCTCTTGGTCGGGTGCCTTTAATTGGTTTAGTTTCTACCTTGCAATTATCTACCTTTAAAAACCGTTCCGGTGATAAGCTCAATAGGGCACCTTCGGGTGTTTCCATGTAGGCACTAAATGGCGTAGGGGAGACTTGGCGAAGTTGCTTGTAAGCTGCCCACGGGTTGCCCTTATAAGGCGCATCAAAACGTTGTGCTAAACAGACCTGATAACAGTCTCCAGCATGGATATAATCAATGACACGGTAGAATTTTTCGGCATATTGCTCACGGGTCATATTGGAAACAAAATCACTTTCTAGAGCAAACTCTTTGGCTTGGGCAGGTTTAGCTAGAAGGATGTCTGCTTTTAACGCTTCAGTACTTAATTCATTAAGCTGGCTCACTAGGTAGCTTGATCGAAGCTCATGGTCGGTAATAATTGCCCAAGGGTAAATACCGATGCACAGGTCCTCCATTGCTATGTCTGCAGCAGCAGTTGAAGGGATTACCTCTATGGAGCGTCCTAGATCGAAACCAAATAGTCCGGCAGCACCTCCGGTAAACGGGATGCCTTGGGCCTGTGAAAGCTTGCTGGTATCTACCAGTAACTCACTTTGTAATTGACCAATTAAGCTAAAGGGGTCTATGTTCGTTGTTTTAGTGGTGTTATTCTGCTCAACTTTAGTCACGCCGTCTTTGTGGGTAATTACTGCTAACGGTTCAGCCATAGCGATGTCGTAGCGGCCAAAATGACTCGCTGGGCGGCTAGAATCCAGTAACAATGGCATAGACAGATGCCTTATGGTTTCAAAATAATGACAGGCGTTTTCTACAAAAGGTAGGTTGGCTATATACACATTAAGCATCTTAAGACTAATAGTAGTTCTATTCTAACTGTCCAAAGGGAGTGGCACTAGGGCTTTACTCTAATTAGCAACATAAATTTAACATTATCAACAATTAAATAACAATTTATATGCCATATTGTCTACAATATTAGATCAATGTCTAATTTGACGCCCTTGCAGAGGTGGAATATAATGGCTTCACTCTAAATGTGTAGACAATCTATTATGCAGGAAGAAATAACTACCTTAGCCAAACAAGTGTGTGAGCGTATCGTAAAAGATATTATTACTGGCACCATTGCCCAAGGTCAAAAGCTTAATGAGCCTGAACTGGCCCGAATTCATGGGATAAGCCGTGGCCCGCTGCGAGAAGCCATGAGTAGGCTTGAATCTATGCGTTTGATCACCCGCATACCTAATGTCGGTGCAAGGGTTGTAAAGCTATCTTACCAAGAGTTGTTAGAAATTTATCAAATACGAGAATCACTAGAGGGCTTGGCCGCCAAGCTGGCGGCTCAGGCCATGTCAAAAGAAGAGAAGTCTAACCTTAGATTACTTCTTAATAGCCATCATAAGCACATCCTAGACACTCAAGGTCAATCTTATTTTCAACAAGAAGGTGATGTTGACTTTCATTATTGCATTGTTCATGGCAGTAAAAATAAACGCCTTATTGACATGCTTGCCGGGGATTTGTATCAGCTTGTTCGTATGTACAGATACCAATTTAGCTTGTCTAGCAACCGACCTCAACAAGCCTTAAAAGAACACGACCAAATTTGTAGCGCTATTGAAGAAGGCGACGGAGAGTTAGCCGAGTGGCTTATGAAGCGTCACATTAATAATGCTCGAAAAAACATCATGCAACGCATGCAAACACAATCTACTACCCAGGATGGAAATAACCCATGAGCAAAACAGTTAGAATGAGCCAAGGTGCTAAATTCCGAGCAGCAATCAATAATAATGATCCACTGCAAATTGTCGGCACAATTAATGCCTATAGTGCGATGATGGCGGAAAAAGTTGGTCATCAGTCTATTTACCTTTCTGGCGGCGGGGTAGCTAATGCCTCGTATGGTTTACCTGATCTAGGCATGACTAGCCTTAACGATGTATTGGCAGACGCTAGGCGAATCACCGCAGCTAGCGAACTACCTCTTTTAGTGGATATTGATACGGGTTGGGGTGGGGCTTTTAATATTGCCAGAGCTATTAAAGGCATGGAGTCTGCAGGTGTTGCTGCAGTGCATATTGAAGATCAAGTGGCACAAAAGCGCTGTGGCCATCGCCCCAATAAGGAGATTGTATCCACTCAAGAAATGGCAGATCGCATTAAAGCTGCAGTAGATGCCCGTGTTGATGATGATTTTTTTATCATGGCAAGAACGGACGCTTTCCAAAAGGACGGTTTACAAGCTGCTATTGAGCGCTCTCAAGCCTGCATAGAAGCCGGTGCAGATGGTATTTTTGCTGAAGCTGTGCATGAGCTGACTGATTATGAAGCTTTTGCTAAGGCCATATCTGTGCCTCTATTAGCTAACATTACCGAATTTGGTGCCACACCTTTATACAACAAAACAGAATTGGCCAATGTTGGTGTAGATATGGTGCTTTACCCACTTAGTGCATTTAGAGCTATGAACAAAGCGGCACTTAATGTCTATGAACACTTATTAGTTGACGGTGATCAAAAGGCAGTCATCGATACGATGCAAACCCGTATGGAACTATATGATTTTTTAGATTATCACTCGTTTGAAAAAAAGTTAGACAAATTATTCGCAGCTGGTAAAAACCTGTAACTACACCCTTAAAGGAACAATACAATGAGTACTAAACCTATATCTGGAGCTGGCCTAAGGGGTCAATCAGCTGGATCTACCGCATTATGTACTGTTGGCTTAACTGGGACGGGCTTAACCTATCGTGGTTATGACATTAGCGAACTGGCTGAAAAGGCTAGCTTTGAAGAAGTCGCCCACATGCTGCTAAAAGGTCATTTACCAAATCAAGCAGAGCTTGACGCTTATACCAAAAAGTTACGGGGTATGCGCCACTTACCTAAAGCCTTAAAAACTGTACTGGAGCAAATCCCTGCTGATGCGCACCCAATGGATGTGATGCGCACTGGTTGCTCTATGCTAGGTAATTTAGAAACTGAAATCGACTTTTCGATGGAGCAAGAGGTTACAGACCGTTTGCTAAGTCTATTTCCTGCGATCATTTGTTATTGGTATCGGTTTAGCCATGATGGCGTGCGTATTGAAACTGAAACTGATGATCACTCTATTGGTTCTTACTTCTTACATTTATTACATGACAAGAAGCCCAGTGAATTGCACGCTAAGGTGATGAACGTATCTCTCATTTTATATGCCGAGCACGAATTTAACGCGTCCACGTTTACTGCTAGGGTCTGTGCGTCAACACTTTCAGACATGCATTCATGTGTTACCGGAGCAATTGGTAGCTTAAGGGGCCCATTACATGGTGGTGCAAACGAAGCAGCAATGGACATGATTGAAAACTGGGCAACACCAGATGAAGCAGAATCTGCCATCATGGGTATGCTGGCCCGTAAAGACAAAATCATGGGGTTTGGCCATGCTATTTATCGTGAGTCAGACCCACGTAACGTGATCATTAAAGGCTGGTCAGAAAAGCTGGCAGACTCTATTGGTGACACACATTTATACCCAGTGTCTGTGCGTTGTGAAGAAGTTATGTGGCGAGAAAAGAAGTTGTTCTGTAATGCTGATTTCTTCCATGCATCTACCTATAATTTTATGGGTATTCCAACCAAATTATTTACGCCAATTTTTGTCATGTCGCGGCTTACTGGCTGGGCAGCTCATGTCATGGAGCAACGTACTAACAATCGGATTATTCGCCCAAGTGCAGACTACACAGGCCCTGAAACTGCCCAGTGGGTAGACATATCTAACCGAGGTTAATAACGATGAAAACCAACTACCGCAAAGCCCTGGTTGATACTGGGTTAGATTATTTCGATACTCAATCGGCTATTAATGACATTAGTGCGGGTGCCTACGCCAAACTACCTTATACCTCCAAGATATTAGCGGAACAGTTGGTACGACGCTGCGACCCTTCTACGTTAACAGCTTCTCTTAAGCAATTAATTGAGCGAAAACAAGACCTAGACTTTCCTTGGTACCCAGCGCGTGTAGTATGCCATGACATTTTGGGCCAAACTGCTTTGGTAGACTTAGCCGGATTAAGGGATGCTATTGCAGAGCAAGGCGGCGATCCTTCAAAAGTGAACCCAGTAGTCCCGACGCAACTGATTATTGACCACTCATTGGCTGTAGAGCATGCCGGTTTTGACGCTGACGCGTTTGAAAAAAACCGTGCCATTGAAGACCGTCGCAACGATGACCGCTTCCATTTTATTGAATGGACTAAAACGGCGTTTAAAAACGTTGATGTGATCCCTGCTGGCAACGGCATTATGCATCAGATCAATTTGGAAAAAATGTCTCCTGTGATTCAGAACCGAGATGGACTGGCATACCCAGACACCTGTATCGGTACTGACAGCCATACACCGCACATTGATGCCTTAGGTGTCATCGCTGTTGGAGTGGGTGGGTTAGAAGCAGAAAACGTGATGCTAGGCCGTGCCTCTATGATGAGGTTGCCAAACATTATTGGTGTAGAGCTGAGCGGCAAACGGCAGCCAGGTATTACCGCCACAGACATGGTGTTGGCACTCACTGAATTTTTGCGTGCCCAAAAAGTAGTGTCGTCATATCTGGAGTTCTTTGGAGAAGGCGCTAATGGTTTAACCATTGGTGACCGAGCTACCATTTCGAATATGACTCCCGAATACGGAGCCTCTGCGGCGCTATTTTATATTGACCAGCAAACTATTGATTACCTTAATATAACCGGACGCGAACCAGAGCAAGTGGCTTTGGTTGAAACCTATGCCAAAACCAACGGTTTATGGGCAGGTGACATGGTTAACGCCCAGTACGAACGAGTATTAACCTTCGACTTGTCTAGCGTTGGCCGCACTATGGCTGGGCCATCAAGCCCACACCTGCGTTTACCGACCTCGGCCTTGGTTGAACGAGGCATTGCCAAAGCCTATGACAATTCAGAAGTTGATGGGTTAATGCCTGATGGCGCAGTAATTATCGCCGCTATTACTAGCTGTACCAATACTAGTAACCCACGCAATGTGATCGCCGCGGGTTTATTAGCCCGAAATGCTAACCGCTTAGGCTTAAAGCGCAAGCCTTGGGTTAAGTCCTCCTTTGCTCCTGGCTCTAAAGTAGCCAAACTTTATTTAGAAGAAGCAGGGTTGTTAACCGAAATGGAACAACTTGGTTTTGGTATTGTCGGGTATGCTTGTACCACTTGCAACGGCATGAGTGGTGCTTTAGACCCACAAATTCAGCGAGAGGTAATTGATCGTGATCTATATACTACAGCCGTATTATCGGGCAACCGTAACTTTGATGGCCGAATTCATCCCTATGCCAAACAAGCCTTCTTAGCATCACCGCCATTGGTAGCTGCCTACGCCATTGCGGGCTCCATGCGTTTTGATATAGAACAAGATGTGTTAGGACAAGACCAAAAAGGTAATGACATTCTGCTTAAAGATATTTGGCCTGAAGATGACGAAATAGACGCTATCGTCGCTAAATGTGTTAAACCGGAGCAGTTTAAACAGATTTATATTCCAATGTTTGATCTAGGTAAAATAGACGAGGCGGCAAGCCCTTTATATGATTGGCGCCCTAATACTACCTATATACGTAGGCCTCCCTATTGGGAAGGCGCCTTGGCAGGTGAACGCACCTTAAAAAGCATGCGCCCCTTAGCCATACTAGGGGACAATATAACCACTGACCACTTATCACCTTCAAACGCTATTCTTGCCAACAGCGCGGCAGGTGAGTATTTGACCAAAATGGGGCTGCCAGAGGAAGATTACAACTCGTATGCTACCCATAGAGGCGACCATTTAACCGCACAAAGAGCCACTTTTGCTAACCCTAAGCTCCTTAACGAAATGTGTCTAGATGACGAGGGCAATATACAGCAAGGATCACTTGCCAGACTAGAACCCGAAGGCCAGACGCTGCGTATGTGGGAAACCATTGAAACTTATATGGACCGTGCTCAGCCGTTAATTATTGTGGCTGGTGCAGATTACGGACAAGGTTCATCCAGAGATTGGGCAGCTAAAGGCGTGCGCTTAGCCGGTGTAGAAGTAATAGTAGCCGAAGGGTTTGAACGTATACATCGTACCAACCTTGTGGGTATGGGTATTTTACCTCTACAATTTAGAGCGTTAGAAAACCGAAAAAGCCACAAGCTAGATGGAACAGAAACCTTTGATGTGATCGGTGATCCTAGCCCTGGTTGTGACCTAACTTTGGTGGTTAATCGTGTGGATGGTAGCTTTCATAGCATTACCGTTACTTGTCGCTTAGACACAGCAGAAGAAACTTTAGTTTATTCTGCTGGTGGTATCTTGCAACGCTTCGCCCAAGATTTTCTTGAATCAACAAGTGCTACTTAGGACTTAATATGAGCTTTAAACAGCAAATAAAAATCCCAGCCACGTATATGCGTGGTGGTACCAGCAAAGGCGTATTTTTTAACCTTTTGGATTTACCTGCTGCAGCGCAAGTGCCTGGACCAGCAAGGGATGCCTTATTGATGCGAGTGATTGGTAGCCCAGATATATACGGCAAACAAATAGATGGCATGGGTGGCGCAACATCAAGCACCAGCAAAACGGTCATTTTAAGCCCATGCAGCCAGCCAGATCATGACGTAGACTACCTGTTTGGGCAAGTGTCTATTGATAAGGCTTTTGTTGACTGGAGCGGCAACTGCGGTAACCTGTCATCTGCAGTAGGGGCTTTTGCGATTAGTTCTGGTTTGGTAGACCCTAGCCGCATTCCTAACGATGGCATGGCTATCGTTAGGATATGGCAAGCCAATATTAACAAAACTATCGTTGCTCATATCCCTATGGTTAACGGACAAGTGCAAGAAACGGGGGACTTCCAATTAGATGGTGTAACCTTTGCGGCCGCTGAGATTAAGCTAGAGTTTATCAATCCCTCCGCCGCAGACGCTGATATGTTTCCTACGGGCAACTTGGTAGATCAATTAAAAGTGCCCTTTGTGGGCGGCATAAGCACTTTGGATGTGACCATGATTAATGCCGGTATTCCAACCATTTTCTTAAGGGCGCAAGATTTAGGATATATAGGCACAGAACTGCAAACTGACATTAATACTGATCAAGCTGCATTAACTAAGCTAGAGACCATACGCGCTTATGGTGGTGTTCGCATGGGTTTGTTTAAGCACATTGATGATGCAAAGACTCGTCAACATACACCAAAAATAGCCTTTGTAGCCCCCGCAAAAAGCTATACCTCATCAAGTGGTAGCATGGTCAGTGCTGAGAAGGTTGATTTGTTGGTGAGGGCCATGTCTATGGGCCAGTTACACCATGCCATGATGGGCACCGCTGCGGTGGCTATTGGTACGGCTGCCGCCATACCTGAAACCTTGGTAAATATTGCCACAGGTGGAAACAAGTTGACGCAAGTTACGTTTGGCCACCCATCAGGCACCTTAACCGTAGGCGCTGAGGCTCATCAAGAAAATGGAAAATGGCAGGCAACCAAGGTAACCATGAGCCGCAGTGCACGGGTTTTGATGGAAGGTTGGGTTAGGGTGCCTGATGCCTGAGTTTCATGTTGATGTAACCGACTCATCAACACCTGCTGCTGAATTACTTAAACAGCGCAGCGGATTATCTAAACAACAAATAAAACAGGCCATGAAAAAGGGCGCCGTTTGGGTAAGTGAATCTGACACCGGCCACAAGCGACTTAGGCGTGCAAATAAAATCCTTAACGCAGGCCAACAGCTACACCTGTATTACGATACAGGCGTTTTAGGCTTACAAGTAGACGCCGCTGTGTTGATCGCCGATGAAGGCGACTACAGTGTTTGGTATAAACCTTACGGCATGTTGAGTCAGGGTTCACAGTGGGGGGATCATTGCACTATTAACCGCTGGGTAGAACAAAACCATCAACCTCAGAGGCCTGCGTTCATCGTTAATCGTTTAGATCGGGCAGCACAGGGTTTGATGTTAATCGCCCATACAAAAACTGCAGCAGCAGCTCTTAGTGGCTTATTCGCCAAACGTTCCATTAACAAGCAATACACCGCATTGGTTCTAGGTTTGTTCCCTAATCAGATCAAACTAGACGAACCTATTGACGAAAAAAGTGCCATAAGTCACGCTAACCTGCTCACTTACTGCCCTGTAACTAAGAAATCCTTAGTTTTGGTAGAAATTGAAACAGGCCGGAAGCACCAAATACGTAAACATTTGAGTGGTGCGGGTTTCCCGATCATTGGAGACCGTCTGTATGGCCCAGAGGTAGATGATACAAGCATCAATTTATGCCTTGTTTCTACATATTTAGCCTTTAATTGCCCGATCACTGGCGTTGATAAAAGTTACCATCTTAAGGATGAATACTTGCCTCAAGTTGGTTAGACTTACTGTTCACATTAGCCTCAGGATTTCTTTTTATGCACGATTTATTACCCGAATTATGCGACCAGTTTGAAGACCTAGTACAGGTTGTAGAACCCATGTTTAAGAGTTTTGGGGCTAGAGAGCGCTTTAGTGGTGAAATAGTCACCCTACAATGCTTTGAAGATAACTCTAAAGTTCGTGAACTTGCAGGCCAAAATGGTACAGGAAAGGTTTTGGTAGTTGATGGAGGTGGCTCACTAGCACGTGCTTTGCTTGGCGATATGTTAGCTAAGAAAGCTGCAACAAATGGCTGGGAAGGCATCATAATATATGGCTGTATACGCGACGTAAATGCAATTGCTGCCATTGACTTAGGGGTGCAGGCGCTAGCCATACACCCTATGAAGACTGAGAAACGTGGCTTGGGAGACATTAATAAAGACGTTCACTTTGGTGGGGTTACCTTTGTCCCCGGGCATTACATTTATGCCGATAATAATGGCGTTTTGGTTGCACCACACCCCTTATTACTTGATGGTTTATAGGGTAATCACCTGCACCAACACAAGCTACTCATCGGCGAAGTAGAGGTACCCTTGGTTATGCAGGATAAGTAACATAGCCTTTGCTGCGTCCTTCTTAACTAAAAGAGCTAGTTCATCCACTTCTATCAACCACTGATTAGCGATAGATTCAACAAAAGCAGTGGCATCTGGAGGACAGGGTAAAGCGTCACCTTGCACAAATAGAGTCAAACCGCCGTCACCTTGCCAGGTATAAGCTAAGCGCACACCTTCAGACACCCTTAGCACGCCGTAAGCTTCATTAATAATACTTTCTAGTTCTGCTAAGTCCATAGCTTCTTCTGCCATGTCTAAATCAGGGTATTTAGCCTCTGTGCTGTGTTTGCCAAACCATTGAGCGACATTTTCTGGAGTAATTTGGTCTCGCATTAACTGCATCAAACCCTCAACATCTGCTGCACTTATTTCACCACTGTTAACCGCAAATCCATGGTCTTTTATGCGTAGGTCAGCACTAGTGTCCATACTGCGTTCATCTGCAAAGGTGGTGAGCACGTCGCCATGCGAAGGAGAGCGAAAGCCTACAGAGTAAGTAACGCAAACATCAGACACCGCTACGCCTTTATGAGCCAACAATGGCGGGATATAGAGCATATCGCCTGGGTTAAGAATAAACTCTTCACTCAATTTAAAGTCTGCTAACAAACTTAGATGATCATGGGCCATTAAGGCTGAATTTTCGTTACAGCGTTGGCCAATTTGCCATTGACGTTGGCCCTCACCTTGAATCAAAAATACATCATAACGATCGTAATGTGCGCCAACGCCAGCGCCTCTAGTGGCGTAGCTGATCATGAGGTCATCTAAACGCCAGCTGGGTAAAAAGCGAAACTTAGCTAGGAAGTCATGCACTTCTGGCACAAAACAATCCACGCCCTGAACTAATAGAGTCCAGGGAAAGTCTCGTTCTTTACTAAAGTCATCTTCGGTTAATGGGCCATGAATTACTTGCCAATCTTTTAGGTCACCTTTGTTTTCAATTAAACGTGACTCTACCTCAGACTCCAGTGCTAATCCTGCTAACTCGTCTACAGCAATGAGCGCTTCCTGAAAGGCAATACCTTTACGAATACATACTGGCTTTTGCTGCCAGTAGTCAGCAAGGAACTCTCCTACTGTTAATTCACCCAAATGGGTCAAGGGCGCCATTGTCATTAGATCGCCGCTGCTTGGGCTGTGGCGTTACCAATATAGTTAGCAGGCGTTAGGGTTTTAAGCTCGTCTTTAACCGATTGTGGCAAATCTAGGGTGTCTATAAAGTCTGCCATAATAGTTGCATTAATGGTTTTACCACGGGTAAGGGCTTTTAGTTTTTCGTAAGGCTCTTCAATGGCATAGCGACGCATTACTGTCTGAATCGGCTCAGCGAGCACTTCCCAAGCATTATCAAGATCGGCATCCAGACGTTGGGCATTAAGCTGTAATTTACTAATACCTTTCAAAGTAGACTGATAAGCAATCAAACTGTGAGCAAGGCCTACCCCCAGATTACGTAACACAGTGGAATCTGTAAGGTCCCGTTGCCAGCGAGAAATGGGCAGTTTGCTGGCTAAGTGTTGTAGTAGCGCATTAGCAATGCCCAAGTTGCCTTCTGAGTTTTCAAAGTCAATGGGGTTTACTTTATGGGGCATAGTAGATGAACCAATTTCTCCTGCAATTGTTTTTTGCTTAAAGAAGCCCAGAGAAATATAACCCCAAATATCACGGTCAAAGTCTAATAATATGGTGTTAAAACGAGCGATGGCGTCAAATAATTCGGCAATGTAGTCGTGTGGTTCAATTTGTGTAGTGTAAGGATTCCAAGTTAACCCTAAGCTTTCTACGAACACCTGAGCATTAGCTTGCCAATCAATTTCTGGGTAAGCGGTATAATGGGCATTGTAGTTACCTACTGCACCGTTAATTTTGCCTAGGAATTCCATTTGTTTAATCTGCTTCAGTTGGCGTTCTAAACGAGCGGCAACGTTGGCCATTTCTTTACCCATGGTGGATGGAGAAGCAGTTTGGCCGTGGGTGCGAGACAGCATAGGTTGGTTTTGGTGGCTGTGGGCTAGATGCTTAATTTGCGCCAATACCTCAGCCATTTCTGGCACCATCACTTGCTCTAAGCCTTGCTTAAGCATTAAACCATGAGACAAGTTATTAATGTCTTCCGAAGTGCAAGCAAAGTGTACATATTCATTAATAGCGTGTAGTTCTGCGTTATCTTTGAGCTGCTCTTTAATGTAGTACTCTACGGCTTTTACATCGTGATTAGTGGTGCTTTCAATGTCTTTAACACGCTGGGCTGCCGTTTCATCGAAATTATTAATCAAGCGTTCAAGCAGGGCGTTAGCCTCGTCGCTTAACGGCGCTACCTCATCAATTTGTGGGTGCGCAGCAAGGCACTGCAACCAACGGATTTCAACTAACACTCGGTTATAAATAAGACCAAATTCACTAAAGTAGGGGCGAAGTGCAGCGGTCTTGCTGCCATATCGACCATCTACTGGAGAAAGGGCTGAAATTGACGATAAATGCATAACGGAGTCCTGAGTTGGGTTAATAACTAAGCTGGTTTAAGTTGACTGAGCAATACGTCTAATTCGCGTTGCAAGGAATTTTTGAATACTACTAACTGCCACTTACGGCCACCTACCTGGCGCCACAAGGTTGTTGCACGAATACCCGCAAGAAGATAGCTACGCACACGATTGGTATTCATGGGTTGCTGCAAGTAAGTGGGGTTGCCAGTTACCTGAATACGAAATCGAAAATTACTTAAAGTAGAAGAATAAGTTTCCGCAACGCTTGCAAACACATTAGGGTGCGTTAGCTCATACAGATCGACTTGCCTTTGGCTGTGGCTTAACTGTTTACTAATGTCATTGAGCATTTCTGGGCGCTTACGTAATTTGCCCTGTAAGTGAGTTAATCCCAACACATAGCGGGTAATTTCTCGGGCGCCTAGGCTTTGATCCTGACCCATAATAGCCTTTAAAGTTACTAAACCTAAACGTAAATTGTTTACTGCTTCGCCACCACCAAATACGTCTTCGGTGCTTTCTGGAGAGGTTACAAAAAGTGACGCAAGGCAACAACGACTCGCAAGTTCGTCGGCTTGCCCTGTGCTTGCAACTTGATGCACTAATGCTGCAGCTTGAACGAGAGCAGCTAAGGCCATTACCCGTTCTTGGTTAGAGTTTAAGCGACTAATCAATGACTGCTCCTCCAAGACATACATCTCCCTCATAAAACACAATAGATTGACCCGGTGTGATGGCCCTTTGTGGCTCTACAAATGCCACACTTAACGTTCCATCAGATAAGCACGTTAACGTGCATGCTTGATCTGCTTGGCGATAGCGTATTTTAGCCATCGATGTAACACCCATGCCTTGGCTTAAATTTGGACCTTTGCCGTCTACCCACATCAATTGTTGGCAGGTGAGAGAGGGTTTAAATAACCGCGGGTGATTTTTTCCTTGCGTAACGATTAGACGGTTACGGTTTAAATCTTTGTCAACCACGTACCATGCAGATTCATTATAATTAGCTAAACCCCCAATCCCTAGGCCTTGGCGCTGACCGATGGTGTGATACATCAAACCTTGATGGTCACCAATCATGTCACCGTCTACAGTTTCAATTTTGCCAGGTTGAGCAGGTAAGTACTGTTTTAAGAAGTCTTTAAATCTGCGTTCTCCAATAAAGCAAATACCGGTGCTATCTTTTTTCGCATGATTAGCCAAACCATGGGCTTCGGCAATGCTTCGCACCGCTGGTTTTTCCATGGCACCGATGGGGAATAACGTTTGACTTACCTCCAGAGCACCAACAGCGTGCAAAAAGTAGCTCTGATCTTTATTGCGATCCAATCCCTTAATCAACTGACATTCAAGGCCTTCGCCTTGACGCTGCACGTAATGCCCCGTGGCTATATAATCTGCCCCAAGAGTTTTAGCATAGTCTAAAAAGGCCTTAAACTTAATCTCACGGTTACATAGAATATCTGGATTTGGTGTACGGCCAGCTTTATATTCTGCTAAAAAGTGTTCAAATACGTTGTCCCAATATTCTGAGGCAAAGTTTGCCGCGTGCAAGGGGATGCCTAATTTATCACAAACTCCTTGAGCATCTGCTAAGTCCTGTTTAGCTGTGCAGTATTCTGTGCCATCATCTTCATCCCAGTTCTTCATGAACAGGCCTTCAACGTGGTACCCTTGCTGGATAAGAAGCAAAGCAGAAACGGACGAGTCAACACCGCCGGACATACCGACAATAACGCGTGTAGAAGTGGTTTCACTCATAGATTTAATTCAAGCGATAAACAGAATAAATAATAAGCATTAATTTTAACCGAACCAAGCCCTCACGCCTAGGCTTATAGACAGATTCCAAGGATTTTTAACTGCATGAAAACGAATGACCTCATACGTGTGCAAGAAGCAGATTTCGACATCAGCGAGCATTACCACCAATTGCGTCAAATAAACCCTGCTGGCACAGGCGCAGTAGTAGTATTTGTTGGGTTGGTAAGGGATTTAGACGATGCTAAGTTAGAAGCAATGGAACTTGAACATTACCCTGGCATGACTGAATCTTGTTTAGAACATATAGTAAGCGAAGCGCATTCACGCTGGTCTCTAGAAGGCGTTCATGTGGTCCACAGAGTTGGTAAGTTATTGCGTCATGAACAAATTGTATTTGTGGGGGTTACTTCACGCCATCGAGCTGATGCGTTTAATGCCTGTGAATTTGTGATGGATTATCTAAAGCAAGATGCACCTTTTTGGAAAGCTGAATTTACCGAACAGGGGAAACGCTGGGTTCAGGTTAAAGCGTCTGATCAACAAGCTGGTAAACGTTGGTAAACCCCTGTTAATTTTGATCACCGTAAGTGAACTTTTGTGCGTAGGCTATTGACTACTTGGTTTCCTAGTGTCTTCCAAGCGCCACTCACCGACCCCCAATCCTTTTAACCTCCAGCTCCCAATCGCTATTCTAACTAAACGTAAGGTGGGTAAATTTACCGCCGCTGTCATGCGCCTAACTTGTCTATTGCGTCCTTCACTAATGCGAATCTCTAACCACTGAGTAGGAATGGATGCACGCTCTCTAATCGGTGGAACACGAGGCCAAAGTTTTTCTGTCTGAGACCCCAAAAGCCTCACTTTAGCTGGCTGAGTAGGGCCATCCTTGAGCATTGGCCCTGCACGCAAACATTTTAACTGATGTTCCTCGACACAGCCCTCAACTTGAGCCCAGTAAGTTTTTTCTACCTTATGTTTTGGGTTGGTTATTTGATGCTGTAATTGCCCATCATCGGTTAACACCATTAGGCCCTCTGAGTCATAATCCAGCCGTCCAGCGGCGTAGTAGTTTGGCATATCAATGTAACCTGCTAAGGTTTCACGGCCCTGATCGTCGTTAAATTGACTCAATACTTGATAAGGCTTGTTGAAAACTAAAATATTAGACACGCAGTGATTTCCTTATTGGTTCTATGAATTGTTAGAATTTTGTAAAATAACTACATGATTCCTTGGGCCTACAGAAGCATTCGAGCTATAATAGAGTGAGACTACAAAAGCGACTTTTAAGGTCGTTTATCTACGCAGTAAGACTATTTTTTAAGCATTCGGAGACTTCATGACATATCAACACATTACAGTACCAGAGCAAGGCTCTAAGATTACTGTTAACACCGACCTTTCTCTCAACGTGCCAAACGATCCTATTATCCCTTATATTGAAGGTGATGGCATTGGTTTTGACGTTTCACCAGTAATGCTTAAAGTAGTAGATGCTGCGGTAGAGAAAGCCTTTAATGGCACTAAAAAGATTCATTGGATGGAAGTATACGCTGGTGAAAAGGCTACCGTAACCTACGATGCAGATACTTGGATGCCAGAAGAAACCTTAGCCGCATTTAAAGAATATAAAGTAGGCATTAAAGGGCCTTTGACCACACCAGTTGGCGGTGGCATTCGTTCTTTGAATGTAGCTCTTCGCCAAGAACTAGACTTATATGTATGTCAGCGTCCGGTTCGCTGGTTTACAGGCGTACCCAGCCCTGTGCTAAAGCCAGAAAACGTAGACATGATTATCTTCCGTGAAAATTCAGAAGACATCTATGCAGGGATAGAGTGGCAAGCTGGCTCCCCCGAAGCCATTAAAGTGATCAAGTTTTTACAAGAAGAGATGGGCGTTAGCAAAATTCGCTTTGATCAAATGTGTGGTATTGGTGTTAAACCTGTTTCAGAAGAGGGAACTAAACGTTTAGTTCGTAAAGCGATTCAATATACTATTGATAATGATCGCGATTCGTTGACCTTGGTTCACAAGGGCAACATTATGAAGTTTACTGAAGGCGCCTTTAAAGAATGGGGTTATGAAATTGCCCAGCAAGAATTTGGTGCAACACTCATAGGTGCAGGACCATGGTGTGAAATGACTAACCCAAACACTGGTAAAAATATCGTCATTAAAGATGTTATTGCTGATGCAATGCTACAACAAATTCTTTTACGGCCAGAAGAGTATGACGTTATTGCCACATTAAACTTGAATGGTGACTACTTATCTGATGCGCTCGCAGCAGAAGTTGGAGGCATTGGAATTGCTCCTGGTGCCAACCTAAGTGACGACATTGCTATCTTTGAAGCGACCCATGGCACAGCACCAAAATACGCTGGTCAAGACAAAGTGAATCCAGGATCGATTATTTTATCTGCTGAAATGATGCTGCGCCACATGGGCTGGTTTGAGGCTGCAGATTTGATCGTTGCTGGTACCGAAGGTGCCATTAACGCTAAAACGGTCACTTATGACTTTGAGCGTCAAATGCCTGATGCTACTTTGCTGTCATGCTCAGAATTTGGTGACGCTATTATCAACAACATGTAGCTTATAGATCGATGCATCAAAAAAACCAGCTTAGGCTGGTTTTTTTGGCTCTAGAGTCATGGCAATAGCAACTTTAATACATATTTAGCCGCCACATCTGTGCCTGTTTAAGTAAATTTACAGCCGTTTACAATTCTGCTCTGGAAAAATGCAGACATAGGCCCAATAGTAACGTTATGATGAAAACAATATTTAAATCAAGAGTGCTCTAATGCCTGTTCTATCTGCTCACCCTAACGATGACATTGATAACCCAACTTATAAACCTGCACTAATGAGTCAGGACGACCCCAATACGCCAGATGAAAATCACGACCTGCAGGTTATAGAACAAACTCGCCCTAAGATAGCGCAACCTTCGTTATATAAGGTGATCTTGTTAAACGATGACTACACACCCATGGAGTTTGTCATTGATATATTAGCGCGATTCTTTAATCACGATGAAGAACAAGCAACACAAATTATGTTGGCAGTTCATACCCAAGGCAAAGGTGTATGTGGCATTTATACCAAAGATGTTGCCGAGACCAGAGCGATGCAAGTAAACCAGCACTCAAGACAACACAAACATCCATTACTATGCGAAGTTGAATCTGCTTCTTAGAGGAAATAGACAATGTTAGACAACGATTTAGAACGAAGCTTAAGTGAAGCCTATAAACATGCAAGTTGGAAGCGGCACGAGTTTATGACTGTAGAACATTTACTACTGTCACTGCTTAATAATCCATCCAGTGCAGAAGTACTGCAAGTGTGTGGAGTGGCACTTGATGACTTGCGAACACCTTTAGAAAAGTTCATTAACGAAACTACGCCTTCGGTAGATGAGTCTCATGGCAATTATGAAGTACAGCCAACCCTTGGTTTTCAAAGGGTGTTGCAGCGGGCCGTATTTCATGTTCAATCTTCGGGTAAAGGAGAGGTGTCTGGCGCTAATGTTCTGGTTGCTATTTTCAGTGAGACTGAAAGCCAGTCAGTCTACTTACTCGATTCATTAGACGTTGAGAGAGTAGACATTGTTAATTATTTATCCCATGGGGTAAGCAGAACAGAAATGGAAGGGTCTGAAAAGGCGGTGGAAGGTGAAAGTGAAGAAGCAAGTCACTTAGTTAAATACACCACTGATTTGAACGCTGAAGCTAGGAATGGAAATATTGATCCATTAATAGGCCGTGGCAAAGAGTTAGAGCGTTTAGTTCAAGTATTATCTCGGCGACGAAAAAACAACCCGTTATTGGTGGGCGATGCAGGCGTTGGTAAAACTGCCATTGCTGAAGGTCTGGCCTATCAAATTGAACAGGGTAATGTGCCCCAAGTGATTGCGTCATCTACCGTCTATTCGCTAGATATGGGCTCATTGTTAGCCGGCACAAAGTACCGTGGTGATTTTGAAAAGCGGTTAAAAGGCCTTTTAGCTGATATTGAAAAAACGCCTAATGCAATCCTATTTATTGATGAAATACATACCATCATTGGTGCAGGCGCAGCATCAGGTGGTTCTATGGATGCATCCAACCTATTAAAGCCAGTGCTAAGCTCAGGTAAGTTGCGTTGCATTGGCTCAACCACGTTTACAGAATTTCGTGGTATATTTGAAAAAGACCACGCTTTAGCCCGTCGATTCCAAAAAATAGATGTGGATGAACCAAACATTGCTGATACTCAAGCTATTTTGCGTGGCTTAATTTCCCGCTATGAAAGTCACCACCAACTTGAGTATACGCCAGCTGCAATAGATGCCGCAGCAGAACTTGCAGATCGTTACATTACTGATAAGAAGATGCCTGATAAGGCGATTGATGTGATTGATGAGGCAGGGGCATATCAGCAGTTATTTGCCCCTTCAGATCGTAAATCGTTTATTGATGTTCCTGAAATTGAGGCTGTAGTGGCCAAAATAGCCCGCATACCACCTAAAAGCATTTCTGCGACAGATCGAGATCAACTACATTCCCTTGAACAGAATCTAAAGAGAGTAGTCTTTGGTCAAGATAAAGCCATTGATACCTTGGCTAACGCCATTAAACTTTCAAGGGCAGGGCTTAATTCAGCTCATAAGCCTGTAGGTAGTTTTTTGTTTTCTGGCCCTACAGGGGTTGGTAAAACTGAAGTGACTCAACAATTAGCCCGCGTTATGGGCATTGAACTTGTTCGGTTTGACATGTCGGAATACATGGAACGCCACACAGTGTCTCGCTTAATTGGTGCTCCACCAGGCTATGTTGGTTTTGATCAAGGTGGTTTACTCACTGAAGCAGTAACGCAAACTCCTCACTGTGTGTTGTTGTTGGATGAGGTTGAAAAGGCTCACCCAGAAGTGTTTAATATTTTGCTTCAAGTGATGGATAACGGCACTTTAACAGATAACAATGGCCGCAAAACAGACTTCCGTAACGTTATTTTAGTGATGACAACAAATGCGGGCGCAGAACAAATGAGTCGCAGCTCCATTGGCTTCACAAAACAAGACCATAGTTCTGATGGAATGGGCGCAATCAAACGATTATTTAGCCCAGAGTTCAGAAATCGCTTGGATGATATTATTCAATTCAATGCGCTATCCAAAGATGTCATTCTTGACGTGGTAGACAAATTCTTAGTTGAGTTACAAGTTCAACTTGAAGATAAAAAAGTTCACCTGCAAGTCAGTGACGCTGTCCGCGCATGGCTTGGCGAAAAAGGTTATGACAGGGATATGGGTGCACGACCCATGGCGCGACTTATTCAACAAGAGCTGAAGAAGCCTATGGCAGAAATACTTTTGTTTGGAGATTTAGCTGCTGATGGTGGCAAATTGTTAGTGGACTTAAAGGATGACAAGATTAAGTTAACCAGTAAGCCCAGTAAACGCTCGGTCAAACTTCTAGACCCTGCGTAAGGGCAGATGCTTGCTTTGGACACTACTTTTGTAGCTGCCCTAAGCAAGCTTGTCTTCCAGGTCTCTATTACATTCTTTTAGTCCTCTCATGTTAAGGAAACACGTCCCTACTAATGCTGGTCGCATTATTTGTAGCAACATTGCATATAATCAAGGATTTACATAGGTTATGTCTGAAAACAGAATTGATACACAAAGGCCTGATGCACCTTTTTTTTCAGCCTATGGAACCTATTCTGTGGGGGTCAAAACTCTAACTCTAATACACAAACATCAAATTGACCTCCGTCATATTAATGGCAGTAAAGCTAATACTAATGATTGTCCTCGCTATGATCGTCCATTAGTAACAGAGGTGTGGTACCCAGCTCTGGCTAACTCTCATGGAGAAAAGGGTTTAAACGTTGTTATAAGCGATGGTAAGACCAGAGTAATCCTTAAGGGCAGGGCCATTCGTGATGCAAGTCCTATCGCTTCTGGCCAATCTTACCCCCTAGTTATTATTAGTCACGGCTACCCGGGCAATCGGTTTTTGATGTCACACCTTGCTGAGAATCTAGCATCCAAGGGTTATGTAGTGATTGCTCTGGACCACACAGATTCAACCTATGCTGATGCTGCTGGATTAGCTTCAACACTTTATAATCGAAGATTTGATCAACTATTTGCCATTAATGAAGCGCAGCGACTTAACACCCTAAAAAATCAGTTTTTATATGGTCTAGTTGATACCAGTCAAACAGGAATAATTGGTTATTCGATGGGCGCCTACGGCGCAGTAGTTACAGCTGGTGGCGGTCTTACCCAGTCATCTGTGGACTCACCATGGGTAAACCCTTCTGGCCTTATTGAAGCTCATAAAAGCGGTTCAAAGAGCCATCTAAACCTGATAGATAATCGAGTGAAGACTGTGATTGCTATTGCGCCATGGGGCATGAACTATGGTTTTTGGGATAAGCAAGGCCTAGAAACAATTACTATTCCAATGTTGTTTGTTGCAGGGTCTGGTGATGATATATCTGGCTACGAAAATGGAACCAGAGCAATTTGGCAAGCAGCCTCAAATACCGACAGGTCACTACTAACGTTTGATGATGCCGGTCACAATGCGGCCGCACCATACTCGGCACCCACCGAGGCGCGTGCGTTTGATAAAGATATTGGCTTTGCGCCTTATGAACATTATGCAGATGCACTCTGGAATACGTCTAAGATGAATAATGTGCTGCAACATTTTGCCTCTGTATGGATGGCAAAACATCTTAAGTCTGACAAAAGCATGGCTCCTTATTTAAACCTTTTACCAGTAGGCAATGATGGGGTTTGGTCCAAAGGGGGAGATGAGAGTCCAAAAGTAGATCACACTTATTGGTGGGGATTTAAGCAGTTCTCTGCAAAAGGTTTACGATTCGAAACCCTGAGCCGGAAAAAACAAAAAAATAACTGACTGAAATAAAAAAAGAGCCCTGAATGCGCTCTTTTTTTATTTATGGCCGAAGCTCAAGGTTATGAGGCGTTAAACGCATCCTACAGCCAGCAAGATTAACGGGCGCGGTAGGTGATACGGCCTTTAGTTAAATCGTATGGCGTAAGCTCTACTTTAACTTTGTCACCCGTTAAAATTCGAATATAGTGTTTGCGCATCTTTCCGGAGATATGTGCGATAACCACGTGGCCATTTTCCAATTCTACGCGAAACATGGTGTTTGGTAAGGTATCAATAATGGTACCTTCCATTTCAATCTGGTCTTCTTTAGCCATTAAAGCCTCAAGGGTTGTTACAGAATTTATCATATTTACTTTGCGCGACATTATGCCGTACTGATGTACAAAAAGCGAGTAAAACACCTATATAAGCCTAGGGTACTATTAACTCCTGCCAGATTAAGTCGTCAAACACTTGCAAAGGTTGATATTCAGCTTTGTAAGCCATTTTTTGACAGTCTTTTACCCAATAACCAAGGTAAACAAACTCCATCCCCTTAGACTTAGCCCAGTGAATCTGCCAAAGCACAGCAAGCCGCCCTAAGCTTCTTACTTCATAAGCAGGATCAAAGAAAGTGTAGATGGCTGACACGCCTTTAGGAAGTATATCAACCACAGCCACCGCTAATAATTTTTGTTCTAATCTAAAACATACAAACCATGTATTACTCGACGGGGGTGAATGACACAAGAAGTCTTTAAATTGCTCTAACGATGGCGGGTACATGTCGCCATCACTGTGCCGCTGGTTAATATAGTTGACATACAAGCTGTAGATTTCTTCCGAAGAAGAAGGCAGTTCAAAACTAACGTGCAGGTCTTTATTGCGGTTAAGCACGCGTTTTTGGCTTTTACTAACCTTAAAACCTGCAAGAGGAACACGAACAGACTTACATTCACCGCAGCCTTCGCACCAAGGCCGGTATATATGTTCACCACTGCGCCTAAAGCCCATATCAGTGAGTTGCATATAAATTGATTCGTCCAAGGTCTGGTCTGGGCTTAAAAAAATTGACCTCGCTTGGCGATTATCCAAATAACTGCAGCTGTGCTCAGGTGTTGGGTAAAACACTAATGTATTAACATCAATTGATGAAGAAATGGAAAACCACCACTTTATGCAGGTTAATGAAGGACCTAACTTAAGACTGTACCACCAGATCCCATAAACTATCTACTCCATACGACAGATTTTGTTCTAGGTAGTTTTCAAATTCTGCCATAGGGATTTCCTGGGCACCAAGACTAGCTAAGTGTGGCGTATGCATCTGGCAATCTATAAGCACAAAACCCCACTGTGCTATCCGTTGAGCCAGATGAATAAACGCTATTTTAGATGCATTATCTGCTCGACTAAACATAGACTCACCGAAGAACATCCGTCCTAGGGCAACACCATACAAACCGCCTACTAACTCACCGCCATGCCATACTTCAACGCTATGGGCGTATCCTTGGCGATACAATTGCGTATAAGCATTTTGCATGTCTTGTGTAATCCAGCTTTCTGCCGAGGTTTGATCCGCTCTTGGGGTAGAACCGCAAGCTTTCACTACGCGCTCAAATGCATGATCAAAAGTGACTATAAATGGTGTCTTACGGATAACTTTAACCATGCTTTTAGAGATATGAATTTGATGTGGATTGATGACCATCCTAGGACTTGGGGCCCACCAAAGGATAGGATCGTGATCAGAAAACCAAGGAAAAATACCACATTGGTAGGCATGTAACAGCCTTGATACAGATAAGTCACCACCCACAGCTAACAACCCTTGAGGGTCGTCAAGGGCTTCTGAGACTGGTGGAAACCAATAATCATCGTTGTCTAGTTGGTAAACAGGCATAGGTTAATTATACATCAAGAGGTTAACTCTCGGTAAAATACCCTAGCCTAAATACAAGATTAAAAGGCGTGCATTTTTATTAGTATCTTAGTTAGAGAGATAACAAAAAAGTTAGTATTTGGTTATACGATTCTGCCTTATTCATGGTTGTTGTCATTCCATGGTGCTGCAGCCTAAAGTGACCCTAAGTATATGATGCTAAGGGTCTGTTGCACACGTGACAAGTCAACTAATTTGTCGATAAGGGCAATAAAATGCAAGTCTACGGCCTGTTAACTCAAAGGCCAGACAACTAGAACATCATTAAGCTTGGTTCAACTATCAGGATTGCGTATCATAGGCTAAGTTTGCTCAATCAAACACACGCACAAGGAAATCGTTAGTGGCCACAATAAACCCACGCACATCGTCAAAGGTAAGCAACAAAGAAGCTTCAAGCTGGATACAGCGTTTAAGCTGGCACGGTTTCCATTTGGCACTATTGGCTTTTAGTGTTTATGTGTTGATTGTACTTATTACTTTTGATGCAAGTGACCCAACCTCTACTCAAGCGTTTGATGTGTCTAACATTCATAATGCTGGAGGTACTTTTGGCGCAGTATTGGCAGATTTATTTTTTTGGGCTTTAGGTTTAATTGCTTACCTTATACCGCTGTTACTCATACAGTATGAGGTCATACGTTTTATTGGTCAGTCTCGCTATACACATTATGATCCTGACAACAATGTTTGGTTTAAAATGCTCACTCTTAGCGCTTTAGTTATAGCCGCGTGTGTTTATGCTTCTATTCACATATCTAATACCGACTTAACCTACCCACAAGGCAGTGGGGGCTTATTGGGGTTAACTCTAGGATTACCGCTTAATAAAGCCCTCGGTATGACGGGCACCAATATTTTACTCCTAACCACGTTGATATTAGCGATTAGTCACTTTTGGCAACTTCGCTGGGGCACCATCACAGAAACTATAGGTCGGCATAGCATTTACTGGTGCGAACACTTGTGGCAAAGTTTGTTTGGTCAAAAGCGCCACACCCAAGAGCTTAAAACGCCCCGTGAGGCAGTCGCGAGTCCTAGCAGTTATGGTAATCCAGCCCCTAAATTATCCTTAGGGTCAAAATTAGCTATGCCAATAACCGCAATTTGGCGCTTTATAAGAAATCTTTGGCCATTTAAACGTGTCTCCAATAAGCCTAAGAAGCACCCCCTTAAAACTGTTATACCCGTCCACAAAAAACCAATTATTCCGGTAATTGATGACCAGAACTTAACCAGCCATGCAGCCGACTTTAGCGTCGATGATGTTGCTGCTGCGCTTGACTCAGTGCCCACCAAAAGCAAAGCTTCTGTTACAAGCCAAACCCCTACACAGTCAAGTACGCCTGCCACTTCTGCCACAAGCACTGGGCTGCAAGCTAATGCTGTTAATAAGCATGGAGCCAAACCTATAGCGCCTTTACCGAGTGCAATTAAACCGCACGTTTCACCTGTTGCTAACGTTAAAGAAGTTAAAATAGTGCCTTTGTCTGAAATTCATAAACAGGATACGGGTACCTCTCAAACAGAGCAACACGGGAAAGTGACCAAACACAAGAACTTACCCCCATTAAGCTTACTTGATCCACCAAATGTTAGCCTCAATCCAACCATTACCTCAGAAGAACTAACCCATTTAAGCCAACTTTTGGAAGCCAAGCTGCTAGATTTTGGAGTTATTGCAGAGGTGGTTGAGGTTAACCCAGGGCCTGTTATTACGCGCATTGAAATACGCCCAGCACCAGGCACAAAAGTAAGCAAAATAAGCAATTTATCAAAAGATTTAGCTCGTTCAATGGCGGTTATGAGCGTGCGCGTCGTTGAGGTCATTGCCGGGAAATCTGTTATAGGCATAGAAATTCCAAACCAACACAGAGAAATGGTTCGTATCAGTGAGGTTATTGGCAGTAAGCCTTACTTATCTTCAACCAGCCCACTTACCCTCACTTTAGGCAATGATATTGCGGGCAAACCAGTGGTAGTGGACCTAGCAAAGATGCCGCACTTATTAGTCGCTGGCACTACAGGTTCTGGTAAGTCTGTAGGCGTTAACGCTATGATTATGAGCATATTACTAAAATCAACGCCAGACCAAGTTCGTATGCTGTTAGTTGACCCCAAAATGTTAGAGCTGTCGATTTATGATGGGATTCCGCATCTACTAGCTCCTGTAATTACTGACATGAAAGAAGCTGCTGGAGGCCTGCGCTGGTGTGTTGCCGAAATGGAAAGACGCTATCGTTTGATGGCTTCCCAAGGCGTTCGAAATCTTGCAGGGTTTAATACTAAGATTACCGCAGGAGATCCTATTTTAGACCCCATCTGGGTGCCGGATGAAGCCAATGGTGAAAATATGGATGATAGACCCTACTTGGATCCACTGCCTTATATCGTAGTTGTAGTCGATGAGTTTGCTGACATGATAATGGTGGTAGGCAAAAAAGTAGAGGAGCTCATTGCCCGGATTGCTCAAAAAGCTAGGGCTGCGGGCATCCATCTTATACTGGCAACTCAACGTCCTTCTGTAGATGTGATTACAGGACTAATTAAAGCCAACGTTCCCACTCGTATTGCCTTTCAAGTGAGCTCTAAAATTGATTCTCGTACCATACTTGATCAAGGTGGTGCAGAAAGTCTTTTGGGTCATGGGGATATGCTCTATCTACCGCCAGGTAAAAGTATGCCAGAACGCGTCCATGGAGCTTTTGTCAGTGATGATGAAGTTCATCGAGTCGTTGATGCTTGGAAGCAGCGGGGTTCACCTCAGTTCATCGAAGCTATTGTAGAAGGCAATTATGATCAGGAAGCTGGTTTTGGCTTGGCGTCTTCAGAAGGTGCCTTTGAAGAAGACAAGGACCGTTTATATGATGAGGCAGTAGCCTTTATCACCGAAACTCGCAGGGCTTCGATTTCTTCTGTTCAGCGGAAGTTTAAAATTGGCTATAACCGCGCAGCCCGAATGATTGAAGCCATGGAGGCTGCAGGAGTGATTACTGCTCCAGCCCATAATGGTAGTAGGGAAGTCCTTGCTCCACCTCCACATCGCGATTAATTATATAGAAGGATGTATCATGCGTTTAGCCATATTTCTGCTTAGTATAACCATAGCTAGCACTAGCCTGGCGCAAACCGCCGCTCAATCTCTAGGCCAGCAGTTGGGCCGCCAGACAAACATTGAAGCAGACTTTGTGCAGTATGTTTTGGATGCTAGTGGCAGCCGCTTACAAGAAACCCGTGGCCATATGGTATTAGCTCACCCCAATCAGTTTTGGTGGCAGACTGCAGATCCATTTGCACAACTGCTAGTCAGCAATGGAAAGCGACTGTGGATCTATGATAAAGACCTAGAGCAGGTCACGGTTCAAACCCTAGACCAACGCACCACGAGCACCCCAGCATTGTTACTCAGTGGCAATGGCACAGACATAGGGGCTGAGTTTAATGTTGTAATGAAACGTGGGGACAATGGTTTAGTGTTCTACCGACTTACGCCTAAGGACCCTGAAAGCCTTTATCAAACCCTGAGGCTCAACTTCAAAAACAACCAACTACTCGAAATGCAATTAGAAGACGCAATGCACCAAAAAACGAGCCTTACATTTAGTAATATGGTGTTTGACCCTCTAATTAAAGATGATTTATTTAATTTTGTAATTCCTGAAAATATTGATGTGTTAGAGATGGACCAGTTTTGATAAACGACTTATTTACCCATAAAACCTCAGGTTATCAGCCATTAGCTAGCCGAATGCGGCCACAAATGCTAAGCCAATACGTAGGCCAATCGCACCTTTTAGGCGAGGGAAAAAACTTGGGAAAAGCGTTAACTCAAGGATTACTCCACAGTATGATTCTGTGGGGCCCACCAGGGGTAGGTAAAACGACCTTGGCGCAATTAATGAGTAAAGTAAGTGATGCTCACTTTATGACTTTATCAGCTGTAATGTCTGGTGTTAAAGATATTCGCGCGTCTGTTCAAGAAGCCCAACAGGTTCGCGCTCAGTCTGGGCGAGATAGCGTATTGTTCGTTGATGAGGTACACCGATTCAACAAGTCTCAACAGGATGCGTTCCTACCTTATATTGAAGATGGTACTTTTATTTTTGTGGGTGCTACCACCGAGAATCCGGCCTTTGAACTCAATAATGCGTTAATGTCTCGGTCGAGGGTTTATGTTTTAAAGTCTTTGTCTGAAGACGAGCTCGCGGCATTATTACAGCAAGCCCTAATTGATAAAGAAAGAGGTTTAGGTAAGCTCAATATTGATATAAAAGATCCTCATCGCAAGCTTTTATTGCAAGCAGCAGATGGTGATGCCCGCCGATTACTTAATCTGTTAGAAATAGCCACAGACCTAGCAGAACCACAAAATGGTGGTTTGGTTATAGATAACAGTGTTTTAGAACAAGTGTTACAAACAAGCCCCAAACGTTTTGATAAAGGTGGCGATATTTTTTATGACCAAATTTCCGCCTTTCATAAGTCTGTTCGCGGATCTGACCCCAGTGGTTCCTTATATTGGCTAGCTCGTATGATTGATGCGGGTTGTGACCCTCTCTATATCGCTCGGCGCCTTCTTGCCATTGCGTCAGAAGACATTGGTAACGCCGACCCAAGAGCATTGCAAGTGGCGGTGAATGCTTGGCAGGTGTTTGAAAGAGTAGGGCCAGCTGAGGGTAATCGTGCCATTGCCCATGCAGCTGTTTATTGTGCCTGTGCCGCAAAAAGTAACGCCGTTGACACTGCGTTTAAAGCCGCTATGAAACTAGCAAGAGAAGAACCTAGTTACGATGTGCCCAACCATTTGCGCAACGCACCGACAAGCCTAGCGCATTCTTTGGGCCATGGGGCAGACTATAGGTATGCTCACGCAGAACCTATGGCTTTTGCGGCTGGAGAAAGCTACCTGCCAGAAGCACTTGCACACCGTGTTCTGTATCACCCGAGTGATCGTGGTGTTGAAGTAAAAATTGGTGAAAAGTTAGAAAAACTAGCGCAGCTGAACCAAAATAGTGATCAACAGCGTTATAAATAGCACCTTTTGTAAGCTATAATAGCGTTAGATAAAAGTAGGGGAGAATCCAATCGTCGGTCAATTAGTTGCTATCGCCTGTGGAGGTGCTATTGGTGCGTTAAGCCGCTTTGGCCTGCAGCATTGGTTAGGAGCTATTTATAGTGGCCGCTTTCCATTGGCTATATTTCTTGCCAACTCCATTGGTTCGTTCTGTTTAGGCCTACTTTATGTACTTATCATTGAAAAAGGCCTAATCCCTGATATTTGGCGGCCGTTGTTAATCATAGGTTTGCTTGGTGCATTCACCACTTTCTCTACCTTTTCGTTAGATAGCATTTTGCTTATTGAACAGGGTGAATGGTTTATGGCATTAGTTAATGTTTTTTCAAATGTTTGTGTAGGATTAATAGCAGCCGTTATTGGTATGTACATTGGCCGCTGGTTATAAAAATAATTTTTACCTGATACTTCGTGTCGTTTTACTCTAGGAATACTTCATGTTAGACCAAAAATTGGTTCGTAATTCGCCACAAGACGTGGCTGATAAACTGCTAAAAAAAGGCTTCACGCTTGATTTAGAGAGGCTTCATAATTTAGAAGAAGCCCGCAAACAATTGCAGATTGATACAGAAAACTTACAAAGTGAACGCAACTCTAAGTCTAAAGAAATTGGTAAACTTAAAGCTCAAGGCCAAGATACCACAGCAATTATGGCTGCAGTAAGTTCATTTGGTGCCCAACTTGATAGTAAAAAAGCACAATTAAAAATAGTGCAAGATGACCTAAATGCGATGTTGATGGCAATACCTAACATTCCCCATGACAGTGTTCCCAGTGGCGCTGATGAGGATGATAACCAGGAAGTGTTAGTGTGGGGCGAAAAACCAAGTTTTGATTTTGCTGTAAAAGATCACGTTGATTTAGGTGAGGGGCTAGGAGGGTTAGATTTTGGTGCAGCCATTAAGATTACAGGTGCTCGTTTTATGGTGCTTAAGGGGCCACTTGCCCGCCTACATCGTGCGCTCATTCAATTCATGCTTAATAGCCACATTCATGAGCATGGTTATGAAGAAGTTTATGTGCCTTATTTGGTGAATGCAGAATCATTACGTGGAACGGGGCAACTACCCAAGTTTGAAGAAGACTTATTTAAGGTGCCTGGGGAACGAAACTTGTACCTTATACCGACGGCAGAAGTCCCAGTGACCAACCTGGTTCGTGATGAGATTATAGATGCAAATCAATTGCCTTTGCGCTTCACTTGCCATACACCCTGTTTCCGCAGTGAAGCAGGTAGTCATGGCCGGGATACTCGAGGCCTCGTGCGTCAGCATCAATTTGAGAAAGTTGAAATGGTACAAATGGTTAAGCCAACCGACTCAACAGCGGCTTTAGAAGAGCTTACAGGTCATGCAGAATACATCTTAAAGACCTTAGGTTTAGCCTATAGAAAAGTCATTTTGTGCGGTGGTGACTTAGGCTTCTCAGCCATAAAAACATATGACCTTGAAGTATGGTTGCCGGGGCAAAATAAGTACCGTGAAATTTCATCTTGCTCTAATATGGGAGACTTTCAAGCCCGCCGCATGCAGGCTAGGTGGCGAAATCCAGAGACTGGAAAACCAGAACTGTTGCATACGCTTAACGGTTCTGGCTTGGCTGTAGGGCGGACATTACTGGCAATTTTAGAAAACTACCAACAACAAGATGGCAGTATTCTAGTGCCAGAAGCATTAGTGCCGTATATGGGTGGAATAACACTACTTATGCCAGCGACCTAGTCAGCCTACTCTAGTAAGGTAAAGGAAGCCGTTAAAGGCAGTTTGTCGGTCTAGGTAGGCCGGCGATTTTGGCGGCTAGTTTTGCTGGGCTGTCAGGAAACAAGGTTAACAAATGGATACTGTTACCTTTGTCTAGGCTCACTCTTTGCTTCACAATTTTAACAAGTATACGCATTGCAGGAGAAATTCCGGTATCAGCGTAAAAGGCTCGTAATGCATTTATCACCTCCCAGTGTTCAGCCTCTAGTGTGATACCTTCGCTGTGCGCTAGCCACTTTGCAGTGTTTGGGCTCCAGTCACTTAAATGGGTTAAATACCCGTCTTTATCCGTTTCTAACTGCATATCACCAACTCATAGAAGACGTATAGCGTGTGGTTAAATTAACCAAGTCTGTCATATTGATCAATGTTACAGCAGGGCTGTGAACTATGGAAAGCCCACGTTCTTCCACATGAGCTGCAAAAACAAATACAGGCCTGGCACCAAAGGCCAGTAATTCTTTACTAAGCTGCACATATACACCGTCATCAATGAATACATAGCCATCATTAGGACTACTTCGTGCAACTAATGTGGTCAGCGCATTAGAATCAAGGTGTTTGGCGATTATGTGAAGGATTGACATCACTAAAACACCAAATGTTGATGATATTGAGCACAGAGTTGCCCTAGGTGGATACGAGTAACAAGGTTGACAGTTTGGCTGAGATCGTCAATCGCCAGGCCAAATTGATCCAATGACTCTTGTTCTACCCAAAGCTCATTTATATCATACATCTCTAATGCGCTTAGAATTTTCCCAATATGCTTGTGGGGAGAGGGTATTTGACTTCCAGGAAGGAGTTGTAAAACGCCCTCGTCAACAAATAAGACTGCTGGCTGTTGTTCAAAAGCAGACAAAACTAATGCTACATCTAAGGATTCCTTAGCTACCTGAGAGCCATACGGTGCATGGCTTAGAGTGATTAAGCAGGACATCAATTCCCTCCAAAACTAACAAGTCGGTCACACTCGGCGCTCGCAGCTGCTAGCTGACCAAGCCCTACTAAGGAAAATTGCGAAGCCAAACTATCACTGCCAAGTTCATACCGGTTGGCTTCTTGTTGGTTAGTGATTCCAGCCTGTAACGCCGCAGCAATGCACACGCCAAGGTCTAAGTCGTAGTCCAGGCTCAACTGCTGCCACAAAACGGTTAAATTCAGTTCATCCTGTGGAACCACCCTTAAGCCAGAAGCGGTATGCACGCCTTGTTGGTAAAAAAACACACTTAGCACTTTATGCCCTTGCAACAATACCTCTTTAGTAAACTGAAAGGCAGACAAAGCTCGGCTTTGCTGGTGCGGGCCACAACGGACAACAATGGCATAGGTTAACGATGTTGGATCCAGAGAAGGGGAAGCGGCCATATTTAAATCAGGCATATACGAAAACCCCGCCAAAAGGCGGGGCTCCCTGATTACTTCGCACCTGAACCAAAGTTAATCGTCGCCACTAAGAGCGCCTGTGAGGTGCAGCAGCATAAGAAATAAGTTTAAGATATTGAGGTATAAACTTACTGTCATCATCACGTAATTGGTTTCACCACCGTTCACCATACGGCTTGTGTCATACAAAATAAAACCAGAAAATACCAATACACCCACAGCACTTATGGCCAAAGACAAGGCTGGAATAGCAAAGAAAATATTCGCCAATGACGCCACAATCACAAGGATTAGGCCAATCATCAAAAAGCCACCCATGAAGCTGAAGTCTTTACGGCTCGAAACCGCATAAGCAGACAAACCTAGGAAGGTAATACCTGTCATCGAAAGGGCAGTAGCCACAATGTCTCCACCATTAGCCATTCCCAAGTAAAAGTTTACAATGGGCCCAGTACTATAACCTAGAAATCCCGTAAAAAAGAACACTAGGGGTATAGACCATACTGAGTTTTTTAATTTGTTAAGCGCATATAATGTGCCAAACAACACCACCAATTGAACGATGAAGTTAACCGGTGCGGCATTGCTTGAAATAGCCATAGTCGCCATAACAGCACTAAAAATAAGTGTCATGGAAAGTAGGGCGTAAGTATTACGTAAAACTTTATTTGTGGCTAAGGTAGATTCCTTAGAATGGCTGGACAGCTGAACTTGTTCTTGCATTAGTATCATCCTTATTTAAACAATTCTGATTATTGTAGTCTAACCAGCACAAGAAGCTAGGGTATTTACGAAATATTTTGTAAATATCAGCACATACAACGACTTAATAGTTTGCAGCGGGGTATTTAACAGCACATATGACCCTAATTTTGCCCGTTAAAACACTTTGTATAAGCGCAAAGACACTTTGTGGAGCCTGATTAAAAAGCGTATAATCATTCCTCGATTTAGAAATGAGTAGGTAATTTAATGCAAGTCTCTCACGCGCAATTTAACATTGGCCAAGTAGTGCAGCATAAGCATTTTGGTTTTCGAGGGGTTGTGTTTGATATTGATTTTGAGTACTCACTCGATGAGCCCTGGTTCCAAGAAGCGTGCAAGGCTATGGCCAGTTTGGGCCAGCCACCCATTGAAAAGAAGCAACCTTTTTATCACCTGTTAACTGATGGCAGCGAACACGAGTCCTACGTATCACAGCAAAACCTTTGTGCCGCTGATAATGTTGCCCCAGTGAAGCACTCCGGCCTAGAAGCGTTGTTCACGCTTACAGACGGACAATATATCCATCGTTACAGCGTTAATTAATTCTCATCTACAAGGTGTGTTAATGGCTCTTGAAAGCCTTTTCTATGGTACGCCATTTTGCTTTCGTTTTATTAGCGATTCTTAGGCCTGCTAATATTCAATCTAAAGCCCAAACAACACTGGGCTGGTTGTTTATAGATTAAAGTTAATGCGCTTTACTAAGCCTCGCACTAAAGATTGCTGGTCATTAGACAATGACGCCATATCGAGCAGTAATTCAGCCTCCATGTCATTAGCATAAAAATACGGCACTGGCACATCCAACACTAATGCTAATTGGCACAGCGTTTCGTAGTCTGGCACATGTTTGCCACGTTCATACTGATTCATTCTGGCGCTTGCAGACGCAACATCAATGCCAGCAGCAATACCCAAACTACGTTGTGAGAGCTCACGCTGAACCCGCGCATGCTTTAGGCGCCTTGGAACTGGGCAGGACATATCATCGGCTGAATTGTTTAACATGGCTTTAACCAAAATAATTTTTTAAACCTACACATGGTGAGGTGACTAGTATACCGAGCGCATCATTTATAATCTATATTTAACTTCGCATAATGTATATTATGTTAAATTATACTAAAATGGGTTATTTGTTTTGGCAATCAACATCATAATTGGCTAGTTATTCCATGCAACCAGCCCTATACTGTACGCACATACAGTAGATCAATTTATGGACACACCATGGCAATTCGCACAGTACATCAGGTCATTAATAGAACAGAAACAATTATTGGAGAGTTCATGGATATTAAGTTAGCAAAGGATTTGGATAATCGAACTGACGTCCTTTACTTCATCGCAGACCTAGTTGAAACTGCAGGTATTGATGAAAGTACTGCTGAGAAAGTTGCAGAAATAATGATAGACGACACAACACGTAAGCAACTCGTTAACCAACTAAAAACTGTTAAAGACCTGCCCTCTGCTATAAAAGAGACCAACGACTAGTGCCACACCAAAGAGAACAGCTTATTAACTGGGCCTTACTTTTAACCCTTGTGGCTTTATGGGGAACATCTTTTTTAACCATAAAAGTTAGCCTGCAAACGTTCTCTCCCGATCAGGTGGTGGTGTTGAGGCTGTCTATAGGTGCCATTGTACTATCTGCCTTTATGTTGGCAAGGGGCAAACGGCTTCCTAGGGAACCTTTATCTTGGCTGCACTTTACAATTCTAGGCCTGGTTGGCAACGTCCTGCCATTTTGGTTGATTGCCAAAGGCCAGGTTTATGTAACATCAGGCATGGCAGGCTTATTAATGGCAATTATGCCATTAATGACGTTGATATTGGCCCATTTTTTTATCGTAGGCGAGAACCTAAATCGTAATAAGCTGTGGGGGTTTGTCTTTGGAATTAGTGGTATTACGTTAATTTTAGGCCCGTCAATATTAGGCTCTCAAAACAGCTTAGTGGGTTGCTTGTTGGTATTATCCGCTGCCATTCTTTATGCTACAAATACCATTATTGCTAGGCGTCTACCCACATACAGTTCTGCCGTAGTCAGCACCGGTGTAACTATCTGTGCTGCGTTGATTAGTTTGTTGATATGGCCCTCAGTGTTCAATATAGAGTGGCATTCGGTGCCTGTGTCGGCCATCCTCACTATAATTTGGCTTGGTATTTTCCCTACTGGAGTTGCTGCTATTATTTTTTTTGTGCTAATCCGTCGTGCTGGGCCTACATTTCTGTCCAATATTAACTATTTGATTCCGCTAGTCGCCTATTTTACGGGAGCTTTAGTGTTAGGAGAGCTGGTAGTTTGGCACGACATGGTCGCATTAGTCGCTATTCTATTTGGCATTGCAATAAGCCGAAGACCTGCGCGTAATAAGCTACGTACGGTGTAGGTATGTTTAACCTGTAATAATGCCTTGCAAAATTGCAAACTGGACGATATTAGCTGTGGTTTTTAGCTTAAGTTTTTTCATTACATTGGCACGATGGCTATGGATGGTTTTATGGCTTAAATTCATATCTTCACCTATTTCGACCGCCGTGCGCCCTTCTGCTATCATTGAAAAAATTTGAAACTCTCTTGCGGTCAGGCGGTTGATCGAACTCTCTTCTGCGCCAGGTGTTTTACTCATCTCGCGAATAACCTGGCTAGTGATGAAAGTACCCCCGCTATGAACACTCCGAATAGCGCTTATAAGCTCTTGTGGTACACAACGTTTGCTTAAATAACCTTTAGCGCCAGCTTTTAGGACGCGGGTAGGGAAAGGTTCAGTTTCATGGACCGTAAGCGCAATAATTTTGATTTTAGGATCCCGCTTATGTAGACGTGAAATTGCTTCTAACCCGCCAATACCAGGCATATTGATATCCATGATAATGATGTCTGGCCTCAGCTCATGCGCTAAATTGTAAGCATCTTCTCCGCTCTTTGCCTCTGCTATTACGTCAATATCTCTAGTAGTCTCGATTAAACGCTTAAAGCCAACGCGGACAATTTCATGGTCATCAACTAACAATACTGAAATTGAATGCCTATTAGCCATTTTAGCTACATTCCTTTTTTGAGTTGAGACCATGCCGCTGATAGATATAACATCATAGACCACAAAGTAAGGGCTGCTGCAGCGTATAGCATGATTAACCCAAGAGTTGAAATAAGTGTACCAGGAGGTGTTGCTAATAAGAAAACGATAGAACCCATTTGCATGGTCGTTTTCACTTTACCTATATAAGACACTGCCACATGAGCACTTTTACCTGTTTCTGCCATCCATTCGCGTAAAGCAGAAATGACTATTTCTCTACTAATAATGATAATTGCAGGAACAGTTAACCACAGCTCCGAATAGGATTCAACCAACACTACCAAGGCAACGGCTACTGTTACTTTATCTGCAACTGGGTCTAAAAATGCACCAAACGGGGTCGTTTGATTGAGTTTTCTGGCTAGAAATCCATCTAGCCAGTCTGTAGCAGCAGCTAGGGCGAATAGCCCAGATGCCCATAAGAAACGATTTTCTGAAGGCCAATAATAGGCAACCAAAATGAATGGGATTAACACCAAGCGAAAAAGTGTTAGCAAATTAGGAATATTTAACATAATCAATCGTTTGGTATAGTAGAGGCGTTTGAGGCCTCATTCTAGCCTATCCTTCTTCGCCTCGTAAAGAACGATAAATGGTATCTGCCATATCAGCGCTAATACCCTTCACTTTAGCCAACTCATCAACGCTAGCTTTGGTTAAATCTTGCATACCACCAAAGTGAGTAAGTAAAGCCTGGCGACGTTTTGGACCTACCCCATCTATCTGTTGAATATTTGATTGGGTACGCTTCTTATTCCTTCTTGCTCGGTGGCCAGTTATGGCGAACCTATGGCTTTCATCTCTTATGTGTTGCAATAGATGAAGCGCTGAAGAATCATCAGATAAGGCTATTTCCTCGCCTGTCCAGCCATTAAATAAACGCTCAAATCCAGCTTTTCGAGTATCGCCTTTTGCTACACCTAAAACATAAAGGTCTTGTAGCTGAAGCTCTGATAGCACCTGTATTGCTTGAGTAATTTGCCCCTTACCGCCATCAACAATGAGCAAATCAGGCATTACGCCATGATTCTCCTTTAACCTAGTATAGCGTCGTGTAATGGCTTGTGACATTGCTGCGTAGTCATCACCAGGAGTAATTCCTTCAATATTAAAGGTCCTGTAATCAGCTTTTTTGGGGCCACCCTGGTCGAATACAACACACGAGGCGACGGTCGCCTCTCCGCTGGAGTGACTGATGTCAAAACATTCAAGGCGCTCTGGCATTTGTGGCAAATCTAGTGCTTCTTGAAGGGCAGCAAAGCGAGCGATTTGTGTTTGCTTATTAGCTACGTAACTAAGCAGTGCCTGATCTGCGTTGGTCTGAGCGAGTCTTAGCCACTGAGCCCTGGGCCCTCTTACATTACTAATAATCTTGAATCCATGTTCAGCCCGCTCGGCAATGGTTAACGCTATAGCTTGCTGAGCGTCTTGTGCATCGCTCACAAGCACCTCATCAGGTATGTCACGATACTGGCCAGATAAATAGTACTGGCCCAAGAAGGCAGTGAGAACAGCAGATTTTTCTTCTTCTAATCCTATTTTTGGGTAAAAGTTTTTACTACCAATAACCCGGCCTGAGCGGACCATAAGTTGATGAATACATAATCCAGCATTAGAACTTGCCGCCGCAAATACATCTAGATTTCCCCGTTTTGATACCACATGTTGCTGCTCCTGAACCTGCCTTAAGAATCCAAGTTGGTCTCTAAGTTGGGCTGCGGACTCAAACTTAAGTTGCTGCGCTGCCACGTTCATTTGCTCACTGACTTCATCAAGTAACTGTTTGTTTTTGCCTTCTAGGTATAACGTAGCGTGGCGAAGGTCTGCTGCATAGTCTTCTGGGGTAATTTCTCCCGTGCAAGGTCCGCTGCATCGGCCAATTTGAAACTGTAAACATGGGCGTTGGCGGTTAGCAAAAAAGGCGTCTTCGCATTGGCGTATACGAAAAATACGCTGCATTAAGTTGAGGCTTTCCCTTACCGCTCCAGCACTCGTGTAAGGTCCAAAAAAGCGCCCCTTGCGTTTTTTTCCACCCCGTACATATTGCATTGCAGGAAAGTCATGCTGATCTGAAATATAGAGGTAGGGATAGGATTTATCATCCCTAAGGGAAATATTATAGGGCGGCTTAAGGCGCTTTATAAGCGTATTTTCTAACAGCAAGGCTTCACTTTCGCTGTGGGTTAACGTTACTTCGATGGACATTACCTTAGACACCATTACCTGCGTCTTAGTGTTATGGCTTTTGCCCCTGAAGTAGCTTGTAACTCTATTTTTTAGATTAACCGCTTTACCAACATAAATTACCTCACCAACAGCGTCGAACATGCGGTACACGCCTGGGCGCAGCGGTAACTGTTTGAGGTATTCATCAATATCAAAAAGTGTATGGTTATCCTGAGACATAATAAATTAACTAACAAGCCTTGAGCGTTTGTTTTCACTCATGTGAAAGTGTGTCGCTTGTTTATAAATCTCATCAATTTGCTCATTACTTTCTTGGGTAATGCCTGCACCATGAGACAAAGAAACTTCTAAATAGACGCCTATCTCAGCATAGTAATACAATCGTGCATTAAATGACTGCGCGCGCCGCATTTTATTAAAAGCAATTCGAGCTCCGTTGACAAGAATGTGATTGATGTCTGTATTCATAATTTAAGTTAACTATATACAGTGGTTAATCCTCTATTCTACCTTATCTTATCTATCTCGACTGCCCATCTTTTAGTCTAAATCAATATTCTACGCAACATTTTTTTGGGTTATACTAACTCACTTTTGCAAGGCATAAATATGACAATCACATACGCTGAAGCCGTGTCGGTTCACGAACAAGCCGATTTATTAGTAAGTGGTGAAACCATTGCGGCGAGCATTGATTCAATGGCAGCCGAAATTACTGCTACTTTGTCAAAGGAAATGCCAATAGTCCTGTGTGTACTTAATGGCGGCATGATTCCCATGGCGCAACTTTTGCTAAAGTTGCAATTCCCACTAGAAACAGACTACCTTCATGCCACGCGGTATGGTAAGAAAACGGTAGGCACTAATCTTTCTTGGCTGGCTCGCCCTAGCATAGACATTAGCGGTCGCACGGTGCTTGTGGTAGATGACATCTATGATGAAGGCCATACCCTTGCGGCTATTTGCGAATACTTAAAAGAAGCTGGTGCGAAAAAAGTTTATGCAGCAGCCTTATTAAATAAAGTCCATGACCGTAAAGTAGACTATGTGCCAGATTTTATTGGGCTTGATGTTGAAGATCGGTTTGTTTATGGTTTTGGTATGGACTACCAAGGTTATTTCCGTAATGTTGATGGTATTTATGCTGTTAAAGATATGTAAATACTTTTCTAAGACAACAAAAAAGGCAGCCAAGGCTGCCTTTTTTGTTGTCTTATTTAAGCTCGTAAAGGCTTAAAAGGTTTCTATTACTGCCTGATCATTAAGTGAGTTCTCGAGTAATTTCATATCACCTTGGCCCTGCATCCGAGTTAACGTTGCTATCAATGACAGACGCTGCTCTGCAGTTTGCTCTTCAGGGTTTGCGTCAGCCACGTTTTGCAACTGAATGATACTTACATCGCCAGTGAAGCTTGGGGCTATGCCATAGCTGACACCAGACTCCGGCCGAGGCAAACGGAATGCAGATTGAACGAGCAAACCATTGACTAAGGTTGAACCACGAGCCACTTCATTGAACTGTTGCACAGTTATATTTTCGGTGGTGGCAATAACCATCATGTCAGCACCATTATTTAGCTCTTCTAGATAAGCTTTTGCCTTAATGTCTAGCGCTTTAGAAGACTTTTGAGAAACCAGTTGTTTAGTAATATCTGCTTTCACATCCTCAATCGGCTGTTGCGATGGCTTGTTATGTTGCTTGACCCGAATGACTACCAACTTATCAGAAGCTAACTCTAGTACGCTAGAGTTGTTACCTTGCAATAGCACATCATCAGTAAAGGCAGCAGCAACTACTCGGTCATAGCTCGCAATACCTTCACCGCCTTGACGACCAAATAATGAACTAGTTTTTACACTTAAACCTAGGGCTTCAGCAACTTCTAATAAATCAGGTGAGGAGAAAGCAATATCCGCCATCTCTTCGCTAGCAGCAACAAATAAATTCTCTGCCCCAGCCTGCTTTAGGGATAGTTTTAGGGCTTGCTTCTGTTCTTCAAAGCTTGGCTGGTCTGTTGCATCTTGTGCATGAGCATAGACAATTTGCACACCAAACTCAGTCACTACAGGAGAACTATAACTTCCAGGTTGCAACTCAAACAATACCTCATCAAAAGCTTTCCCAAACTCACCTCTGGCCAACATACCAATGTAACCGCCATCAGAGGACGTACTATCATCCTGCGAATACTCTTTCGCTGCGTCGGTAAAGTCTTGACCTAGCTCAAGTTGATTGTATGCAACGTTTGCTAGCTCTAATGCCTGCTCCTCAGTCTGAGAGTCATTGACTAAAAACAACATGTGTGACGTTTCAATATCGGCCTGCTCAGAAGCCGCCTGTTGTGCCTCAAGGTAAGCCGCCTCTAGGTCCTCATCAGTCACTTCTATCTGGTCATAAAAATGACTCTTATTTAACGTAACAAAATTAACACTTAGGTTTTCTGGCGTCATAAACCTTTGACTATTATCTGAATAATAGGCATTAATATCCCCCTCCTCAACAGAAACATTAAGCATTTCTGACGCTAACGGTAGGGTCATCACAGCAATGTTACGAGTTTGGCCATCTAAACGCGCCACTAGGTCAGCGCTAGGTTCCAAAGTGAACGCAGTATTAGCAACAGCCTGCTGAACCTGGCCTATCAGATTGCCACGCTTAAGCTGTTGACGATAAGTTGTGGGCGTTAAACCAAAGTTCCTTAACAAGGATTCGAATAGCTCACGATTAAATACGCCATCAACTTGAAAATCGTTTGACTGAACAATCATTTGATCAACTGATGCATCAGATAAAGCCAAATCATTACCTTGGGTGTACTGAAGCATCACTCGTTGAGCAATAAGTTGCTGCAACGCCGTTGCTTGAATGGCTTGTTGGTCCAGTGTTACCGGATCTATATCTGGATTACTCAATAGAACTTGGCGACGCTGTAGTTCTGCAGTTTGCATCAACTCTTGCAGGCTAATCTCTTCACCGTTGACCTCTGCAGGCGCACTATTGTCAGCTGAGAGACTAAATAATGATTCTGCTCCCCAAATTACAAAGGTAAAGGCAATGAGGCTTACCAGAATTTTGGATATAATGCCTTTTGAATTGTCACGAATATTTTGTAGCATTGTGTATGGCTTCTACAGCCTTGCTGGCTGACTATTAAGATTCTACAAACAAAAAACGCATTCAAAGGAATGCGTTTTTTCGAAACTACGGGTTAACTCCTAAAAGGAGAGAGTTTAAAGCCCATAGATTAAAAGATTCAGTCTTAGTTGACTGCGTCTTTAAGCGCTTTACCAGCTTTGAAGCTAGGAATATTAGCAGCAGCAATTTGGATTGCAGCTCCTGTTTGTGGGTTACGACCTGTTCGAGCTGCGCGAGCCTTTACAGAGAAGGTACCAAAACCCACTAAAGAAACAGATTCACCATCTTTAAGAGCACCTGTTACAGCACCAATAACTGCATCTAGCGCACGGCCAGCGGCAGCTTTTGAAAGATCAGCTTCCGCTGTGATGGCTTCAATCAGTTCAGATTTATTCACGTTAATCCCCTTATGTGTGTAAAAAATTTTATCTGCTCCAGCAGACTTTTTTTGTTATGTCGTACTATGTTCAGCTCTAAAAACCGAAGTACAATTTATACCAACTTGTCCAAAGGCTTGTCAAGTAAGGCTTTGAATTAATTTGGCCTTAAGCGCTAATGAGTGCTAATAGCATCGCTACTGCCCGTATCACTGGCTTTGTCAACCACCAATTCACCCTCATTTCGGACAAGAGGAGTGGGTGCGAATTGTAAAGCTAAATCAAGCACTTCGTCTATCCATTTTACAGGTTTTATTGATAAATCTGCTTTTATATTGTCAGGGATCTCTTTTAAGTCTCTTTCATTCTCTTCTGGGATAATAATTGTTTTAATACCACCCCGGTGGGCAGCCAATAACTTTTCTTTTAATCCACCAATAGGCAGCACCTGCCCGCGCAAAGTAATTTCTCCGGTCATAGCCACATCTGCTCTCACAGGAATCCCTGTGAGAACTGAAACTAACGCTGTACACATGCCAACACCGGCGCTTGGTCCGTCTTTAGGTGTAGCGCCCTCAGGTACATGAATATGAATATCAGACTTTTCGTGGAAGTCTGTTTTTATACCTAACCCAGACGCCCGGCCACGAACTACAGTTAAGGCTGCCTGAATAGACTCTTGCATAACATCACCAAGGGACCCTGTTTTCACCAGGCGTCCCTTACCTGGCACTACAGCCGACTCAATGGTTAATATGTCACCACCTACTGACGTCCAAGCTAAGCCATTAACGTGTCCCACACGATCATCCGCATCAGCTTGACCAAAACTGTGCTTACGTACACCAGAATATGCCTCTAAATTACTAGAGTCTACTTTCTGTGCTGGGCTATCAATGGCTGTTTTATAACCTGCTAGCAAATGAGCTTTAACCACTTTACGGCAAATCTTTGCAATCTCTCGCTCTAAGCTGCGCACCCCTGCTTCGCGAGTGTAGTAACGCACTAAATCAACAATCGCGTCATCTTTTAGCGCCAACTCTGTGGGAGATAATCCATTAGCTGCAAGTTGCTTAGGTAGCAAATAACGTTTGGCAATGCTTAACTTTTCATCTTCTGTGTATCCTGGGATCCGGATCACTTCCATTCGGTCTAGCAATGGCCCTGGAATATTCATTGAGTTTGCTGTGCAAACAAACATTACACTGGATAAATCATAGTCTACTTCTAGGTAGTGATCGTTAAACGTATTGTTTTGTTCTGGGTCTAGCACTTCCAATAACGCAGACGCTGGGTCTCCACGGCTATCCATTCCCATTTTGTCGATCTCGTCCAATAAGAATAGTGGGTTTGAAACACCTACTTTAGACATTTTCTGAACTAACTTGCCTGGCAAAGAGCCTATATAGGTCCGACGATGGCCCCGAATTTCTGCTTCGTCCCTAACACCACCTAAAGCCATACGCACGTATTGTCGACCTGTCGCCCTAGCAATAGACTTACCTAAAGATGTTTTACCCACCCCTGGAGGACCAACTAAACACAGTATAGATCCTTTCACTTTTTTAACGCGCTGCTGAACGGCCAAATATTCTAAAATCCGTTCTTTGACTTCAGACAAACCGTAGTGATCTTCTTCTAGCACCAGTGACGCTTTAGCTAGATCGTGCTTGAGGCGGCTTTTCTTCTTCCAAGGTATCGTTACCATCCAATCTATGTAACTACGCACTACTGTAGCTTCTGCAGACATTGGCGGCATCATTTTAAGTTTATTAAGCTCAGCCTGAGCTTTATCTTTAGCTTCAGTTGGCATACCCGCCAAATTAATCTTGTTTTGCAGCTCTTCTAAATCGTTAGGTGCTGCATCATCAATGTCACCAAGCTCTTTGTGAATCGCTTTAATTTGCTCATTCAGGTAATACTCTCGCTGGCTCTTTTCCATCTGCTTTTTGACGCGGCCACGAATACGCTTTTCTACTTTAACTAAGTCAATCTCACCTTCCATCTGCCCCATTAAGTGCTCAAGTCGCTGTGTCAGGTCCCCCATCTCTAACAAAGCTTGTTTCTCTTCAAGTTTTAAATTCATCTGTGAAGCAATGGTGTCCGCTAATCGACTAGGATCTTCGATATTAGTAATAGAAGACATGACGTCATTAGATATTTTTTTGCTCAATTTCACGTACTGTTCAAACTGAGAAAGAAGAGTGTGTGCTAGGGCTTTTCGTTCACCTTCTGGCGGCTCTGCGTCATCAATTGTCCTCACTTTCGCGGTAAAAAACCCTGCGGTCTCAGCAACCTCTTCAATGGCAACACGCTGCTCTCCTTCAACCAAAACTTTCACAGTGCCATCAGGAAGTTTAAGTAACTGTAAAATGCGCGCAGAAGTTCCCACCTCAAACAAATCTGTAATTTGAGGATCATCTACAGCAGCGCTTTTCTGGGCAACAAC
>Ga0115007_10000020_pt1 | contig 74571 bp, 62 predicted proteins | sample ArcOceMetagenome_2_FD_87166 | JGI IMG/M metagenome (GOLD analysis project Ga0115007, IMG submission 87166) | Marine eukaryotic phytoplankton communities from Arctic Ocean - Arctic Ocean ARC135M Metagenome | ecosystem: Environmental > Aquatic > Marine > Oceanic | place: Arctic Ocean | collected...
GTGACGCTGAAGGCTCGGATCATGCTTAACGTCGATGGTCTAATTCTCGCCGCGGGTCGCTCTAGCAGAATGGGTTCCGCTAATAAGGTCGAGGCTGTTCTGGGTGGCAAAACATTGCTTAATCATGTGATTAACCGGCTGGCACCTCAGGTAGACCAGCTGGTAATTAATGGTGACTCGGCGCTCTGTGGCAACGCAGGTTACCCCTTAGTGGCAGATGCTCTTGATGGCTTTCAGGGGCCTTTAATGGGGCTGCATAGTGCGCTGGCCAGTGACAAGCTGGGGCAGGCGACCTATCTAATGATGGTGCCCTGTGATGGGCCGTTTATTCCCACTGATTTGGTCGTGCAATTGCACGAGCAGATAATGGCTCAGGATGCAGATATTGCCTGTGTTCGTTATCAGGGTTTTGCCCAGCCGACGTTTTCTCTTTGGCATAAGCGAGTTGCTGCTGCGGTTGAGCAGGCGTTATTGGTTAAGAAATTTGGTGGGTTCAAGCCCTTACTTGAGAGTTTGAATACGGTGTATCTCGATTGGCCTGAACAGGCTGTGAGCCCGTTTTTTAATATTAATACAGTCGATGAGCTTGCCGAGGCGGAGGCTTTGTTATGTCGTTAGACGACCAGCAATTTATGCGCTATAGCCGTCACCTGCTGATGGATGATATTGGTGAGGCGGGGCAGTTGAAATTGCTTAATGCCCATGTGTTGATTGTGGGGTTGGGTGGGCTGGGTTGCCCTGTTAGCCTTTACTTGGCTGCGGCGGGTATTGGCAGGCTCTCGCTCTGTGATCCAGACAGGGTGGAGCTCAGTAATTTACAGCGTCAGGTGTTGTATACGCCTGAAGACTGTGGTGATTTTAAGGTGGACTGCGCAGCAAAGGCTTTGCAGGCACTAAATTCAGAGACTCAGGTGTCGGCCTTTAATTACGAGCTGTCTACTGGAGGGGCTGCGGATGGGTCTGCTCAAGTGCTGGCTAGCGACTATGATTTAGTGGTGGACTGCACCGATAACTTGGCGGCGCGTCATTTGATGAACCGCCACTGCGTGGAGCGCAAGATTGGCTTTGTGAGTGCCTCGGCCATTGGTTGGGAAGGGCAGTTGGTTGCCTTTGATTTTGGTCATAACCAGAACCCTTGCTTTAGCTGTATCATCCCTGAAAATACTGCCGAACCAACCATGAACTGTGGTAATTCGGGTGTTGTTGGGCCGGTGTTGGGGGCTATGGGTAGCTTGCAGGCGACCACGGTGATACGCATGTTGCTGGGTTACTTTGCTCAGCATGGTGAGATGCAGCGCTACGATGGCAAGGCTGGCCGCTGGTTCAATTTGCAAGCACAGGCCCAAGAGGGTTGTGGTGTATGCGCCGCGCCTTGAGCATTAATAAGTAAGATACTTTTATATCCCAAGTACCTTTTTATAAGAACGTAACACTTACACCAACGTAACACTTACACCAACGTAACACTTACACCAACGTAACACTTACACCAACGTAACATTTACATCAGCACATTATTCAACGATTAAGACAGGAGTAACATCAGTGGCTCATGATTCATCAGCCCCGCGACGCTTTGTAAAAGTGGCCGTACTAACAGTTTCAGATACGCGCAATTTAGACACCGACACTAGCGGTGCCTACCTTCAGCAGGCCCTAGAGGCAGAAGGCCACAGCTTGGCCGACCGCAAATTAGTGATTGATGACGTGTACCAAATGCGTGCCATCGTATCGGCATGGATCGCAGACCCAGAGGTCGAGATTATTTTGACCACTGGCGGCACGGGCTTTACCGGCCGCGACAGTACTCCAGAGGCGCTGAGCCCTTTGTTTGATAAACATATTGAAGGCTTTGGTGAGTTATTTCGTCAGCTTTCCTATGAGGAAATTGGTACCTCTACTGTGCAGTCACGCTGCCTGGCTGGGTTATCTAATAACACTGCTATTTTCTGTGTGCCCGGTTCTACTGGTGCCTGTAAAACGGCTTGGAACGGTATTATTCGCGAGCAGCTCGATAGCACTTTTGAGCCCTGCAACTTTGTCCAACACGTACGTAGAAAATCACAATAATGCTCACAGTTTCTGAAGCTATACAAAAACTAATTGTCCAGGCGCAACCCCTTGCCAATGATCGCCGCCGCGCCGGACTCCAGTCTGTGCCTGTGACGGAAGCATTGGGCCGAGTGATTGCCGTAGATATTGCATCGACCATTGACGTGCCACCAGCAGCTAATAGCGCTATGGATGGTTATGCCTTTTGCGCAGCAGATGCTGCGGCCAATAATTTTAAGTTGCCGGTGAGCCAGCGCATTCCTGCTGGATCAGTGGCTATGCCTTTAGTGCCCGGGACCGCTGCGCGGATCTTTACCGGCGGTGAAATTCCGCTTGGTGCAGACACTGTGGCCATGCAAGAGAATTGCGAAGAGGCGGATGAGTCTGTTTCTGTTGATACAAAGGTTGCAAGTGGTACTAATGTCCGGCCTCAGGGTCAGGATATTCAAGCGGGCGAGGTTATTCTCAAGCTTGGTACTCGCCTGCGCGCCCAAGAGTTGGGACTGCTATCGTCTGTGGGTTTGGCAAAAGTTGATGTATTTAAGCCCCTTAAAGTAGCTATATTTTCGACGGGTGACGAGCTGGTCGAGCCGGGTGTGCCGCTGCAATCTGGGCAAATCTATAACTCTAATCGCGCTACGTTAATTGGCCTAATTGAATCCTTGGGTATGACCGCGGTCGACCTAGGGGTTGTGCCAGACCGTCGTGAGGCGACTGAGCACGTATTGAAAAAAGCAGCCATGCGCGGTGATGTAATTATTAGTGCCGGTGGCGTGTCTGTGGGTGATGAAGACTATGTAAAGACTGCCGTTGAGAAAGTCGGTGCTATGGCCTTCTGGAAGGTCGCCATTAAGCCGGGTAAGCCTCTGGCCTTTGGCCATGTGGCAGGTACGCCTTTTATAGGTTTGCCGGGCAACCCAGCCTCTGTTTTTGTGACCTTTATGATTTTGGCGCGGCCGTTTTTGTTGGCTTGCCATTGTAGCCCAGTCAATGCGCCCAAGCCGCTTAAGGCCGTGGCGCAGTTTGCCAAAGCAGGCGAAAAACGTGAGGTGTACCTGCGTGGTCGCCTGACTGAGCAGGGGGTCGAGATATCCACTAACCAGAGCAGCGGTGTGCTTTCATCTGCCTGCTGGGGCGATGTCTTTGTGGTGCAACAGAGCGGTGAATCCATAGCAGAGGGCGACTTGGTTGACGTGCTACCCTATGCACTTTAGTCTGATAGACCTGATGCTGAGAGTAAAAAGAGTGCTGAGAGTGAAAGAATTTGAGTAACAGCCACTTGAATAACAAGCCGCCTTTGAATGACAAGTCGACGCTAACCGACGGTTTTGGCCGCGAGGTTAACTACCTGCGCCTGTCGGTCACAGATCGCTGCAATCTGCGCTGCACCTATTGCATGGCCGAGGAGATGACGTTTTTGCCTAAGCAGCAGATTCTTTCGTTAGAAGAGCTGCGAGATACGGCTACTGCTTTTGTAGAGCTGGGTGTGCGTAAAATTCGTTTAACCGGTGGCGAGCCGCTTATTAGGCGAGATATTTTAAAGTTGGTGGAGTCCTTGGCGAGTCTGTCGGGCCTAGATGAGTTAACAATGACCAGCAATGGGGTCATGCTGCCCAAGATGGCTGAGCCTTTAAAAGACGCTGGCCTGGCCCGTATTAACATCAGCATCGATAGCCTTAAGGCAGAGCGTTTTAAAGCGCTGACCCGTGTGGGCGACCTGAGCGAAGTGCTAGCTGGCATTAAGGCGGCGGGCGCGGCAAAATTCAAACGTATTAAGCTCAATGCCGTTATTTTGGCGGGCTTTAACGACGACGAAGTTTTAGATCTAGCGCGATTTGCGGTAGATAATCAAATGGACATTTCTTTTATCGAGGAGATGCCTCTCGGGGAAATATCTTCCCATAAGCGTGCCCAGACACAGGTGACCAGCGAGCATATTCGCCAGCAGCTGGAGACTGAATTTACCTTGGTCGATAGTGCCGAGACTACCGGTGGGCCGTCCCGCTATGCGCGAGTCGCTAACAGCGATTCTAAAATTGGCTTTATCTCGCCCATGTCGAATAACTTCTGTAGCTCCTGTAATCGGGTGCGGTTAACCGCAGAAGGGCGTTTACTGCTCTGTTTGGGTAATGAAGACAGTGTCGATTTACGAGAGATTTTGCGCAGCTACCCTGGCGATAGCGAACGGCTAAAAACGACTATTGTGAATGCCATGGCCAACAAGCCAGAGCGCCATTATTTTGACCCTGAGCAAACCGACATTGTGCGCTTTATGAATATGACCGGAGGCTAGTGCCGGTGGCTGAGCTATTTGTACTGGCCTATGACTACTGGTTACTCGCGGCTATTCTTTTGATGGCCGTGCTCTATTCTTCGGTGGGTCATGGCGGCGCTTCGGGGTATTTGGCAGCCATGGCGCTGTGGGGCCTGGCACCGGAAACCATGCGTCCGGCGGCATTGCTCATGAATATTGTCGTCACCTGCTGGCTACTCTATCGGTTTAAACCCTACAAAATAATGCCCCATAAGCTGTTCTGGCCCCTAGTGCTGGCGTCGACGCCTATGGCGTTTATTGGCGGCATGATTACTGTGGAAGCTTCGGCTTACCGTATTTTGGTGGGCGTTTTGTTATTGGTGGCTGCGGTTCGCATGCTGCTGGTCAGCAAGCCCGCAGATACTGTTCGTCTGCCTACGCTGTTTATAACACTGCTGCTGGGAGCGGTTCTTGGTTTTGCCTCTGGTCTCACAGGTATAGGTGGCGGGGTGTTTTTAAGCCCTATACTGCTCATTTTTGGTTGGTGCTCTATGCGCCAAAGTGCGGCTGTTGCGGCGGGGTTTATTCTGCTTAATTCTGTTGCTGGGCTGGCCGGTTATCTGGTGAGTGACCAGTCCTGGCCTATGGGCACTGGCTGGTTGCTAATCGCTGCGTTTATAGGCTGTCTGGTTGGTGCAGAGCTAGCGTCTCACAGAGCCTCTTCCTTAACCCTTCAAAAATTACTTGCTGCTGTGCTTGGTATTGCTGCGGTGAAGATGGTCTTGACCGCGATGGCTTAATAGCCGTTTTATGGGTTTCACTAGTACTCGAGTATGTTATTCTTCTGCTTAGTATAACTATTGAACTAAAGCGGTTTACCTACCTTAGCCATGAATTCAGTTATCAGCCAATCGGTGGCTTCGCCTTTTTCGAAGGGGCGCCAGCACCAACTAAAGTTTCAGTCGATTCTGTCTGAGGCCGCTCAGCTATTTAATTGGCAGGGTTCGCGTGCTACTACGCTAGCCGATATTGCCGGCAGCATGAAGCTCACCAAAACCTGCGTCTATTACTACGTCAAAACCAAAGAAGACCTTATTTATCAGTGCTATGTGTCTAGCTGTGACATGTGGCTGGACCGCGTGCAGCAGGCTAATGCTCTACCTATAAACGGTGTCGACAAGATTGTCTCCATGGTCAAAGGGCATTTTTATCAGTACAGAGATACCTTGCAGGGCGTCGCCCCGCACTTTGCTATGTTGACCGAGGTGTCTGCCTTGGATGATGCACACGCAGCCGATATTAAGCAGCGCTGGACCAAGGTGTTTGCGGTATGCCAACAAATGGTTGAGCAGGGTATTGATGAGGGCCTTATCGAAGTACCCCTTAGAGGCAAGGCTGACCCTGCGGTGATAGTGTCTGGTATTTTTTCGGTGTTGCAGTGGTTTCCGGTTTGGCTCAACAGGTCCCATGCGGCCAACCCCGAGCCAGTGATCGATGCTGTTCTAGATATCTTGCTCAATGGCCTGTCAGCACAGCAGCACCAGTTTGATGATATTCAGTTTCCGCGGCTCAACCAATTACCACTAGATAGCTTTGATCGCGAAGTGCAGAACCGCATGAAGCGTGAAGCTTTTTACCGCACTGGTTCAATTTACTTTAATCAAAAAGGCTACAAAGGGACGTCACTGGATGAAATTGCCAGTTCATTAGATGTTACCAAAGGTGCTTTTTACTACCATATTAAAAATAAAGAAGAGCTGCTATACCAGTGTTTTAACCGCACTCTAGACGTTGAAGGTTTGCTGCTTAATAAGGCGGGTTCAGCCGAGGGTACTGGCCTCAAAAAGATCGAGCTGTCACTGCGGTACTTATTTAATGTGCAGTTTAGTGAAGAGGGGCCTTTGATTCGTTACCGGGCACTACCTTCGTTAGATGAGGAGCATCGTAAAAACATTTTAAAAGCCACCCAAGACAATAATAAGATATTGGGTACCTATATTGGTGAGGGTTTTGACGACGGCACCCTACGCAAAATTGATATAGATATTGCCCAGAACGTTTTGTCGGGAGCCGTCGAAGCTAGCCCGGACCTTGCAGATTGGATGGACGATATAAGGGCGCCAGAATTATCGGCTGCCTATTTTCAACTATTTATTAATGGCCTATTACGGCGCGCTTAAAGCCCATAAAAAATAATAAGAGTCTCCTATGAACAATGATTTTCTATTTAGTGCGGTGGCCGATGTGCTTTCCGGTGCAGGCACCTCAGGGCAGTTGGGGGACATGGCTGCTGGTATGGGTATTACGCGTGCACTAGTTGTCACCGACCCAGGGATTATTAAGTTTGGGCTTTTAGATTCTGCAGTAGCCAACCTTGAAGCCAATAACATTGCCCTGCATATTTACAGCGACGTGGTTGCCGACCCACCAGAAGCTGTGGTGATGGATGCCGTGCGTGTGGCCCAAGAGTTTGGTTGCGATGGTGTTATTGGGTTTGGTGGCGGTAGCTCTATGGATGTAGCCAAGCTGCTAGCAGTGCTGATTAAAGGTGAGCAGGCGCTAGCAGATATTTATGGCGTTGATCAGATTAGCGGTGGCCGATTGCCTTTGATTCAGGTGCCAACGACAGCGGGTACAGGGTCGGAAGCGACCATGGTGTCGATTATTACTACTGGCGAAACGACCAAGGCTGGAGTGGTTAGTCGCACGCTTCTTGCGGACAAAATTATTCTTGACGCAGGCCTAACCACAGGCTTGCCTCCCGCGGTAACGGCAGCAACAGGTATTGATGCCATGGTTCATGCCATCGAAGCCTTTACCACTAAACGTCTCAAGAACCCTTTGTCAGATATGCTTGCCTGTGAGGCTCTGCGACTGATGGCAGGCAATATCGAAACTGCCGTTAAACAGGGCGATAACCTAGAAGCACGCAGTGCCATGTTGTTGGGTGCCATGCTCGCCGGCCAGGCGTTTGCCAATGCCCCTGTGGCAGCTGTGCATGCCTTAGCCTATCCTTTGGGCGGCAATTACCATATACCCCATGGCTTAAGTAATTCTTTAGTGTTGCCCCATGTGCTGCGCTTTAACGCAGCCCATGCCGGCGATCTGTACGCGCAGTTAGCGCCGATTATTTTACCCGGTATTGAGCTACCCCAGGACCCAATCGCCATTACAGAGTTGCTGGCAGATTACTTTTTAACACTGGCACATGACCTTGGTCTGCCAACTACATTACAGCAGATGAATATTGCTAAAAGCGATTTGAACCTGCTTGCCGAAGAGGCAATGTTGCAGCAGCGATTACTAATTAATAACCCCCGTGAGGTCAGCCTTGAAGATGCGCTGGCTATTTACGAGCAGGCATTTTAAATGACAGATTCAGGCACTAGCCCAGAACAGTCCGCAGGGCAGCGTTCAGACTATAAATACTTTACAGATATCACCACCCGCTGGATGGACAACGATATCTATGGTCACGTGAACAACACGGTTTATTACAGCTACTTCGATTCGGTGGCTAATAACTACCTAATAGAAAAGGGCGGTTTGGATATTCATAAGGCGCAGGTTATTGGTTTTGTAGTGGCGTCGAGTTGCCAGTACAAATCCCCGGTGGCCTACCCAGATTTGTTAGAGGCTGGGTTTAGGGTTAACCGACTGGGTAATAGCTCGGTGGAATATGGTATTGGTATTTTTAAAAAGGGCGAGCCAACCGCGTCTGCCCATGGCACCTTTACCCACGTATTTGTGGATCGTGCAACAGACAAGTCTATGGCCATTCCCCAGTCAATACGAGCGGCTTTAGAGGCCGTGCTAGTAAGCTAAAATATAAAATATAAAAGCTAACAAAATAATAAGATAACAAGATAATAATTTTTAGGAGGGACCGTGGATCTTAATAATAAGGTAGTGGTAGTGACTGGCGGTGCCAATGGTATTGGCCATGCGCTCTGTGAAAAGTTTGCAGAGGCTGGTGCCAAGGTAGCAGTGGCAGATTTAGATATGAGCGCAGCAAACGAGTTGGCTAACGCTATTAACGGCATTGCAGTGTCTACGGATGTGGGCGACGAAACGGCAATCCAAAAGCTGGTTGCCGAGACAGAAGACAAGCTAGGCCCCATCGATATTTTTGTGTCTAATGCGGGCGTGTCGTTTAGCGATGCTCCAGGTTGGATGGCTGCTTCGGCACCCAATAATCACTGGACCGCTAGCTGGAATATTAACGTGATGGCCCATGTGTTTGCCGCTCGGGCTGTTGTGCCGGGCATGATCAAACGCGGTGGCGGCTATTTGGTTAACGTAGCCTCAGGCGCTTCTCTGCTGTGCCAAATGGGTGATGCTGCGTACTCGACTACTAAAACAGCTGCCCTTGGTTTTGCCGAATCTCTGGCGATTACCCATGGTGATGACAATATTAAAGTCTCTGTGGTTTGCCCTCTTTATGTTGCGACAGCCATGACAGAAGGTGGTCGAGGTGTGAGTGGCCAGGACGAAGTAATGACGGCTGAGCAAGCTGCGGATGCTATTTACGCGGGTATGGAGGAAGAGACCTTTATGATACTTCCCCATGCTGAGCTGGCGACTTATTCACAGCGTAAAGGTGCTGATTATGATCGCTGGTTAAAGGGTATGCGGCGTATGCGCCAAGGCATGCTCGAGCAGAACCCTGAATATGCCTACAAGGTTTAAAAGGTCATTGAAGGTTTTATGAATTATCGTTTCGCCATTGTTTATATTCTGTTATTTCTAGTTTCTCCTCTAGCGATTGGGATTGATTACGACGCCTACGATGAAGACGTCGCAGCGCTGCTGTGGGAATATAAAAATGACCCCGATGGTAGTGCTGAGTTTGATGCAGATGACGAGGGCTCATTTAAGCCATCGGTGCTTGTATTTAATGATATGGCTGATAGCGACACGGTCATTGATTTTGAAACTGGCTTGGTGGTGATTACCGCCACCAGTATTGCGCGGCTGGAGGATGCCATTGTTGAGGTGGTACTGACCCAAATTGACCCTGCGGTGATTGATGCCAAAACAGCGAAAGATTTTGGTTTAGTCAACGACAAAACCAACAGGCCGTTTTTTTGGAAACAAATTTTAGACCACAAGGGCCAGCCAATTGATAAGCCTTGGCGTGCGGAGATGTTTGCCGAGCACCTTAGCCAAAATGCTCGCCAGTCTTCTAGCGGCCGCTTCAAAATTAAAATCACCATGGCCGAAGAGCACAAGAATATTGCCGGTGGTAAATATATTAAGTTAGCTAAGGCTGCTAGCCGCCAGCACAATGTGTCGGTGTCGCTGATGATGGCGATTATGGAAACTGAGAGTTCGTTTAACCCAATGGCTAGGTCGGGGTCCAATGCTCTGGGCCTAATGCAGATTAAAGCGAATACGGCAGGCCGAGACTATTTCTCGATCATTCAGGGCTACAAGCATACGCCCAGCTCCACTTACCTTTATAAGCCCGGTAACAATATTGAAGTGGCGGCGGGGTACCTGCGCATTTTGGGGACTCGCTATCTCTCGGGTATTAGGCATCCGCAAAAACTAGAATATGCCATTATCTCGAGCTATAACGGTGGTGCTGGTAATCTCTGGCGCAGCCTAGATAAAAATGCCAATAAGACTAAATCGTTGGCGCGCATTAATAAGATGACAGTGAGTGAGTTTTATTGGTTTTTGACCAACAGGCATATTCGCGGGGAAACGCGAAATTATCTGAAAAAGGTTAGTAACAAACAGAAGAAGTATCAGAACTTATAGGTCGTTATGACTTAGGGGCCTTGACCCATTGGTCGGTGGCGGCGTCATACTTAATTTCTTTCTTATGCTCAGGCTTGCCTTTTTGTTTGGGGGGTTCTGAACTTTCAATGGCTTGCTGATGAAATATCTTGCCTTGAGGAGAGGTCTTTTGCATCGCTTCTAGGGCGACAAGGAAGGCCTCTAGCTGTGCAACCACTTTATCGCTGGCGATTAGGTTAGTGGAGACAGTGTTGCCTTGGTCATCTTGTAAGAAGGGCATATATTTTTTGCCGCAGGGGATACCAACGTATACCAGCTCATCCTGGCCAGGGTTGTTGATATTTACCTTGTCTACTTTCCAGCACTTCGAGGTTTTTAGTTTGTTCGCGGTTTCTGCGTCTTCTTCGTGAAAACGATATTTCGCTTCAACAATACCCTGACGCAGAGCATCCATAGAGCGACCTTTAATTCTCTCAAAGATCGGGAGATGCTTATCTGACGGCTTTCGAGGCTTCCTGCCGGGCTTGTCTATTACTTTAGTGATCATTTCAAACATATACGCTCGCCTCTATTATGCAGTATCGCATAGAGAGGTCGTTTGTTCTATTTTTTGTTCAATTCTTTGGCTTATTAGAAGGAAAAATATGATGACTGTTAAGTCATGACAATAAACTATGTGTTCTGATTATACTTAAGTAACAGCAGTTATTCAGTGTCTTATTATTATACTTGCGCCCAATAATCTATACATATAACAATATTATTTCTTATGTGTATTAAAAATACCTTATATATATCTTATTAGTCTCTATACAGTTATAGATAATCTATTATTATTTTGATATCGTTATACTTGGAATTTTGGCTCTTTATTGGTTAATCGCCTTATTTCCAAAATATACGTCTCTTATATCCGAGTCAGAAGATGTTTTCTAAAAGGCTATAAACTTAACTTAGCATTTTGACAGGCGTATTTGCTGATGACCTCGCGGGTAGCTTGGTTCTGTACCCGCGGGGCCATTAGACTTTAAATGTATCTGAAATAGAAAACTGAGGCCTGGGCGATTGCTCAGGCTCGCGGCTACTGATGCAGTCGTATTAAACCTTCCTGAATGGTGCTGGCCACTAATCGCCCGTCACGGCTAAAGAATGAACCTCGGCTCAGTCCTCGACCATTACTCGATCTAGGGCTGTCCATTAAATAAAGTAACCATTCATCAGCGCGAAAATTATCGTGAAACCATATGCAGTGGTCTAGCGATGCTGGCTGCAGTTTAGGGTTCATGATGCTAACAGCATGGGGTAAGAGTGATGTGCCCATTAAGCTAAAGTCTGAGGCGTAGGCCAAAATAGCATGGTGCAGTGGTTGGTCGTCTTGGGGCGCTAGATCGGCAATAGAGCCGCTAGCTTTAATCCAGATTATTTGTTCTGGAGGGCGGCTGGTCGGATTTGCGTAATCTACCGGATTTACCGAACGCATCTCAATAGGGCGCAGAGTAGGCCGGTGCGCCGCTGCTCTTGATGCAGTTTTGCCGCTCTGTTCTGCTATTAATTTATTCCAGCGCTCATTGTCTGAGCTCAGCTCTTCAGGGCCAACGCAGTCGGGCATATCCGCTTGATGGTTTAGGCCCTGTTCTGGCACCTGAAAAGACATCTCGGTATTAAATATGGCTTTGCCACGCTGGGAGGCCACGACTCTGCGAGTGGTGAACGAGCCACCGTCGCGAATACCATCTACCTGATAAAGAATGGGCACAGAGGGGTCACCGGGCCGCAGAAAATACGCATGCTGGGAATGCACCATGCGATCCTCTGGGACGGTATCCTGAGCGGCGCGCATTGCCTGGGCAAAAACCTGGCCGCCAAAAACCCGCTTGTTGCTGGTTTCTGGAGTCTGGCCGCGATAGATATTCTCATCAATTTTTTCTAATGAGAGGGTATCTAACAGTTGCTGTAACGCTTCGCTCATGGATTTTTCCTTGTGCTTATCTTGTACTTAATAGCTGAGCTAATTTAGTCAGCAATCTTAACAACTAATTTGCCAAAGTTCTTGCCGCTGAACAGCCAGCTAAAATATTCTGGCGCTCTTTCTAGGCCTTCAACAATGGTCTCTTGATACTTTAGCTCACCGCTAGTGACCCAGTCGGTTAGGGCCTTATTGGCTTCTGGGTATTGGCTTACAAAATCAAACACCAAGAAGAACTTGTGGGCTGGTGGTGTTTCTAGCTCACCAAAGATGTGGAATGGCGTGCGCGCCTTGGTGATGTCTGTGGAGTTGTAGTTGGAGATAAAGCCACATATAGGCACTCGTGCGCCTGGGTTTAGCTGTTTGGCGACGGCTTCAGTAACAGCACCACCAACGGATTCAAAGTAAATGTCGATGCCATTGGGGCAAGCGGCTGCAAGGGCTGCATCTAAGTCATCAGACTTGTAATCAACCACTTCATCAAAGCCTAGCTCGTCTTTAACGTAAGCACATTTCTTGTCGCCACCGGCAATGCCGACGACATGTAGGCCAAGCTTCTTACCAATTTGGCCAACTACGGAACCAACGGCACCAGAGGCTGCAGAAACAACCAGTGTTTCACCTTTTTGGGGTTTACCTTCGTGCTTTAGGCCAAAGTAGGCTGTACGGCCGGGCATGCCACAAACTCCAAGATAGGCAGATAGTGGTACTAGGTCAGCATCGACCTTGTAGGTCATAGGGTCTTTGGCGTCGGAGATAAAATACTCCTGCCAGCCAGAGCGAGAGCAAACATGATCACCAACGGCATAGAGGTCTGACTTGGATTCAACCACAACACCGGCACTTTCTGCCGCCATTACTTCACCGATTGCCACTGGGTCGGCATAGGATTTGGCTTCGCTCATACGGCCACGCATGTAGGGGTCAAGTGACAGGTACAGCGTTTTGATTAAAATCTGGCCGTCTTGGAGCCCGCCTACTTCTGTGGTTTCGAGTCTAAAGTTGTCGGCGCTGGGTTCGCCGACAGGGCGGCTTGCTAGAACAATGCTTTTGTTTGCGTAGTTAGTCATGTTTCCCTCTGTTTATAGTTATTAATTATCCGGTTTTAATCGGGGTCATTCTGGTCGCTGTAGGACTGTGTATTGCCCCCATAAGCCACGGGAATACCCGACTTTTAGCGTATGATACTTGAAAGTTACAATAACATACTGTAAGTTCAATTCATTAATTTAATGTCTAATTTCTGACTAGTCAGTCGGCCTTTAAACCCTTTCAAACTGTGTGATACAGCAGGAGACTAATGTGAGTGAACTACAAGCTTTCAGGCAAGAAACCCGAGATTGGCTAGACCAAAACTGCCCTGAGTCTATGCGCCATTCAGCCCCAGGTGGAGATGAAATGTGCTGGGGTGGCCGCAATTATAAGTTCGTTAGCGAAGACCAAAAACAGTGGATGGAACGCATGGCTGCCAAAGGTTGGACGGCGCCGGATTGGCCAACTGAATACGGTGGCGGTGGTCTAGATAAAGCAGAACACAAAATATTAAAGGAAGAGCTGGCCAAAATTAATGCCCGCTCACCCCTTGATAGCTTTGGTATCTGGATGATTGGTCCTGCGCTGCTTAAATTTGGTTCTGAAGCTCTAAAACAGCAACACTTACCGCCGATTATTCGCGGTGAGATTCGCTGGTGTCAGGGTTATTCAGAGCCTGGTGCTGGTTCAGATTTGGCTGGCCTTCAGTCTAAGGGCGAAGACATGGGCGACCACTTTATAGCCAATGGCCAAAAGGTATGGACTTCTTACGGCGATAAAGCCGACTGGATGTTCTGCCTGCTGCGCACAGATTCAGAAGCCAAGAAACAAATGGGTATTAGTCTGGTGCTCTTCGATATGGAGACTCCTGGAGTAACCCCCAAGCCGATTAAGCTTATTTCTGGTAGCTCACCGTTTTGCGAAACCTTTCTCGATGATGTGCGTGTTGAAAAAGACCAGGTTGTGGGCGAGATTAATCAGGGTTGGACTATTGCTAAATACCTGCTGACCCACGAGCGCGAGATGATTGGTGGCATGGGAATGGCAGATCTAGGTGGTAAGAGCCTTGGCCAAATTGCTGCGAAAACTCTGGGCCTTGAGCATGGTCGCATGCGCAACCCGCTATTGCGTGGCGAAGTTGCCAAGTGGGAAATTGATGGTGCCTGTTTTGCTTTAACAGCAGAGCGCGTGACTGACGAAGTTAAATCGGGCCACGGCGTTGGTGCGACATCAGCGATGTTGAAGTACTACGGTACAGAGCTTAATAAGCGTCGATTTGAAACATTACTTAAGATCAATGGCAGCGACGCCATGGTTTGGGATGGTGAGGCGTCAAATGGTGGCTGGTTGCCACGTACCTGGCTGCGCACCAAGGGCAACTCTATTGAAGGCGGAACCTCAGAAGTTCAGCTGAATGTGATTGCTAAAAATATCCTTGGCCTTGGCTAGCCTTTTACTGGCACTAACAGATCTTTTAAGGAACAGAATCATGGCATTAGTATTAAACGAAGAGCAGCAAATGCTCAAAGAGTCTGCACAGGGATTTTTGGCAGAGTTTGCCCCAGTGGCAGAGATGCGCAAGCAGCGCGATGCAGGCAGTGAAACTGGTTACGCCAGCAATCTATGGGCCCAGATGGTCGATATGGGTTGGGCCGCAATCTTGGTTCCAGAAGCTTATGGTGGCCTTGAGTTTGGTCATGTGGGCATGGGGCAGATTGTTGAGCAGACTGGCCGTACGTTAACTGCATCACCTCTATTTGCCACGGCGATATTAGGTGTTACAGCGATCAAGACCGCTGGTAGCGAAGAGCAAAAGACGGCACTGCTAGGTGCAATTGCCAGTGGCGAAATTACCACTGCTCTGGCTGTGGACGAAACTGCACATCATTCGCCGACCCAGATTAGTATGACGGCTAAGAAGCAGGCGGGTGGCTACGTACTAGATGGCGCCAAGCGCTTTGTTGCTGACGGCTGTACTGCCGACAAACTTATTGTCGCTGCTCGCACAGCTGGCGATGCTGGTGATGTGAAAGGTATCAGCTTATTTGTGGTAGACCGCACGGCGGCTGGTGTTGAAGTTGAGCGCACCGACATGGTCGACTGTCGCAACTACGCCAACATCAGTTTTAATAATGTTGAAGTCTCAGAAGCCGCTTTATTAGGTGCAGAGGGCAAGGGCTTTGGCCCATTGTCGGCTACTCTTGATGCGGGCAATGTGTACCTATCGGCTGAGCTGCTGGGTATTGCCCAAGAAAGCTTTGACCGCACGCTGCAATACCTGAAAGAGCGTAAGCAATTTGGCGTGTTGATTGGGTCCTTTCAGGGTCTGCAGCATAGAGCTGCCGATTGGTGGGGTGAAATTGAGCTGTGTAAGTCAGTGGTACTCAAGGTTTTGCAGGCAATGGATGAGGGTGATGCGAAAGCGCCCATTTTAGCTAGTATTGCCAAAGCCAAGCTGAGCGAAGTCGCTGAGCTAGCTAGTAACGAAGCCTTGCAGATGCACGGCGGTATTGGCATGACTGACGAATATGAGATTGGCTTCTTTATGAAGCGAGCTCGTCCAGCGCAGACCATGTTTGGTGACAAGAGTTACCACACAGACCGTTTTGCATTGCTGGCGGGTTATTAATTAGTAAAAGGTTCAAATGGGGTTGTCATTAATGATGCCCCGTTTTTGTTTCAGGCTGTATTAGAATAGCTAGGGACTTATGTCATGGGTTTTGTCATGGCGCAGATCAGCGCTTGCTAGCAGCAGCTCCGGAACCAAAGAATACATAATAAATTCATAATAAGAAGGATAAGAACAATGGACTTAGGTATTAGCGACAAGGTCAAACCCATACTTGAAGAAGTAAAACACTTTATCGATACAGAAATCTTACCCTTGGAGGCCGAGTATCACGCCGAGGTTAATACAGGTGATCGCTGGACCTTCACAGAGCGCCAGACAGAAATTTTAGAGGGCCTTAAAACTCAAGCTAAAGCTAAAAATCTGTGGAATTTCTTTCTTACGCATTTTGAAGGCGGCCATGGTTTAAGCACTGTTGAGTATGCCTATATTGCAGAAGAGACAGGCCGTTCGCACCTAGCGCCAGAAGTTTTTAACTGTGCTGCCCCAGACACTGGCAACATGGAAGTATTGGCCCGTTACTGCACCGAAGAGCAAAAAGAGACCTGGTTGAAGCCATTGCTAGCGGGCGAAATTCGCTCTGCTTACGCCATGACTGAGCCAGATGTCGCCTCATCTGATGCCACTAATATTGCTCTTTCCTGCGTTGCCGACGGTGATGAGTGGGTACTTAACGGTGAGAAAATTTGGATCTCTGGAGCCGGTGACCCGCGCTGTAAGATTTTGATTGTGATGGTTAACACCAACCCAGCAGCACCACGTCACTCACGTCACTCTCAGGTACTTGTGCCGTTTGAAACTCCGGGCGTCGAAAATCTTCGTGCCATGGAAATTTTTAATATTGATGATGCGCCCCATGGCCATATGCACATGCGCTTTACCGATGTACGTGTACCCAAAGAAAATATGATCCTTGGCGAAGGCCGTGGTTTTGAAGTGGCACAGGGGCGTTTAGGGCCTGGCCGAATTCACCACTGCATGCGTTCAATTGGTCTTGCTGAAGCTGCACTTAAGTTAATGACTAAGCGTTCTCTAGAGCGTGAAGCCTTTGGCCGTCCGCTAGCTAAGTTGGGTGGCAACGTCGACATTATTGCTCAGGCGCGTATCGATATTGAAATGACTCGTCTGCTTTGCCTAAAAGCCGCCTGGCTAATGGACAATGTTGGTACCGACGCTGCACAGCCTTATATCTCAATGATTAAAGTTGCCGCACCGAGCATGGCATTGAAGATTATTGATGAAGCCATGCAGATGTATGGTGGTGTAGGTCTGTCGCAGGACACGCCTCTGGCAATCTGGTATGGCGCTCAGCGTACCCTACGATTTGCCGATGGCCCAGATGCCGTTCACCGCATGGTGATTGGACGACGTGAATTTAAGCAGTACATGTAAGGAAGTAGCACATGACCATTAGATACGATAATCAAGTTGCCATAGTCACAGGCTCGGGCAATGGCCTGGGTCGTTCCCATGCACTGGCTCTTGCTTCACGGGGAGCCAAGGTCGTGGTTAATGACCTAGGTGGCTCGGTAAATGGTGATGGTGGATCCAGTGCTGCGGCACTGGAAACCGTTGCCATGATCGAAGCCGCTGGCGGTGAAGCGATTGCCAATGGCGCTAATGTTGCCAAGATGGATGAAGTTGAAGCCATGGTTGCACAGGCTGTCGAGAAGTGGGGTCGAGTTGATATTTTGGTGAATAATGCCGGAATCCTGCGGGATAAAAGCTTCGCCAAAATGAACATGGACGACTTTCAACTAGTGGTCGATGTGCATTTAATGGGTTCTGCTAACTGCTCTAAGGCAGTCTGGGCTCTGATGCGTGAACAGGGTTACGGCCGCATTGTGATGACCACATCTTCAAGCGGTATGTATGGTAACTTTGGTCAGGCAAACTACGGCGCTGCAAAAATGGCTGTAGTAGGCTTGATGAATACCCTTTGTATAGAGGGTGAAAAGTACAATGTGAAGGTCAACTGTCTGTCCCCAACCGCTGGCACTCGTATGCTAGAGGGCCTGGTTACAGAAGAGCAGTCTGAGATTATGACTGTAGAAGCCGTTACGGCTGGTCTGCTAACGCTCTGTGATGAAGCTGCACCTAACCGCAGTATTCTATGCGCTGGCGCTGGTGGTTATGCTCGCACTCATATCTATGAGACAGATGGCATTTACCTGCCACCAGAGATGCAGAGCCCAGAAAATGTTCGCGCTCAAATCGACGCAATTGATAATCCTGAAGGTGAAAAAGTACTGCTTGGTGGTTTCCAACAGACTGATAAGTTTGTGGCCAAAGCCGTGGCTCATAGCACTAACAAATAATAATAAATAGTTTCTAGGACATAATTATGAAAGCATTAGTTTGTAAGGAATTTGGCCCTACAGAGAACCTCACTCTGGAAGAAAAAGATGTTCCAACTCCAGGTAAAGGCGAGATACTCCTAGACATTAAAGCGGCGGGCGTAAACTTCCCCGACGTTTTAACCGTTCAAGGCAAGTACCAGTTTAAGCCAGAATTGCCGTTTATCCCCGGTGCCGAAGTTGCTGGTGTTGTCTCTGCTATCGGTGAAGGCGTGACTAGCCGTAAGGTTGGCGATAAGGTAATTGCAACTCTACAGATCGGTGGTTTCGCTGAACAATGTATAGCCAATGAGCACACGTCATTTGGTATGGGCGAGACCATGTCCTTTGAGCAGGCTGCTGGCTTTGCCATTACCTATGGCACTTCATACTATGCACTGAAGCAGCAAGCTAAGATTAAGCCCGGCGAAACTCTGTTGGTATTGGGTGCTGCTGGCGGTGTTGGTATTGCAACAATTCAGATTGCCAAGGCAATGGGCGTGACGGTTATTGCTGCCGCTAGTACTGAGGAGAAATTAGATTTTGCCTGTGAAGCTGGTGCTGATCTGCGTATTAATTACACGACTGAAAACCTGAAAGATAAGGTTAAAGAGCTGACCGGTGGTAAGGGCGTAGATGTTGTCTATGATCCAGTCGGTGGTGATTTCTCAGAGCAGGCGTTCCGCGCTATTGCTTGGGATGGTCGCTTCTTGGTGATTGGTTTTGCCTCTGGCCCGATTCCTAAGATTCCTCTTAACCTGTGCCTGTTAAAAGGTGCTTCGTTGGTCGGTGTTTTCTGGGGTGCTTGGGTAGCTCGCAATCCAATGGAATCACGTAAGAACTTTGATGAGCTAATTGAGATGATCGATGGCGGACAGTTCTCGCCGTTGGTCACTGAGGTTTATCCTCTGTCTGATTACAAGGCTGCGTTTGCTTCTATTACTGAACGTCGTGCTAAGGGTAAGGTTATTCTGTCTAACAGTTAGTTTTTACTGTTTGGTTAAAAAGGGCTCGCGGTTGCGGGCCTTTTTTTCGTCTGGTATTTGCTTGGGTGTTGGTGAGTGACTGTGGGTGTTCATAGATCCTGGTGAAGCCCTGGCGATCGGTCCCATGGGTGCAACCATTTTCAGCGTTCGCTCAACTCGCTGCGCTCAGACAGTGAGCTCTCTCAAACTGAAAATGATCACACCCATAAGCGGGCCCTGACTGATCGCCAGGGCTTCCCCAGGATCTATCTGGGCTCTCGCGGTACGGCTAAGCAAATAAAAAAACAAACCAACCAAACAAACAAATATAAATCCCGTCTTGAATCTTGCTGCGATATTGAGGTTTGGCTTTCCCTTTTCTCTTTCAAAACTGTAGCCAGCATGGACGATATACATGGATGTATGAGTGTCGCGTTAGGCAGGATGCCGGTAGCGACCGTATTCACGTCGTGTTTTGAAAGGAGGCAGAGATAGGTAAGCCGGATCAGAGCCCCGACTCAAAACGTCCGACGCCAGATTTGCATAAAGTATTGGGATGACTATCGAGCGGACACAAAAAAGGCCGAGTTATCGCTAACTCGGCCTTTTTATTTGTGGCTCTAATTACAGGTTATAGAGCACGCCCAACAAACCAACTACTGTCAGTACGATAGTGTATGGCAGAGCCATAATCACCATGCGCATGTAAGAGAGTCGGATTAGTGGAGCCAATGCAGAGGTCAGCAAGAACAAGAAAGCAGCCTGACCGTTTGGAGTAGCAACACTAGGAAGGTTAGTACCAGTGTTAATAGCAATCACCAGCTTATCGAAGTGGTCTCGGGTAATGTCACCAGCATCGTAAACAGCTCTGACTTCATTGATGTACACAGTCGCGACGAAAACATTGTCACTGATAGCAGAGAGCACGCCGTTAGCTAAGAAGAACATACCAGGCTGTATAGCAGGGTCCATAGCCAGTACCCAGTGAATCACTGGAGAGAACAGGTGCTGCTCGTGAATAACCGCAACAATAGCGAAGAACACGACCAAAAGAGCCGTGAAGGGCAGAGCCTCTTCAAAGGCATGGCCAATACGGTGCTCTTCAGTAATGCCGTTAAACGCCGTTAAAAGAACAATTACCATAAGACCGATTAGGCCAACTTCTGCCCAATGCAAACCAAGAGCAATAACCAGAACACCAGCTACAACTGCCTGAGTGATCATGGCTGCTTTGTCGTACTGAGTGCGCTTTGAGTCATCATGGTCGCTAGACTCTTGAAGCACCTGACGAACTTCTTCCGGCAAAGTCGCACCGTAACCTAGGATCTTAGATTTTTCGAGCAGAACACAAGTCAAAAGACCGGCAGCAAGAACAGGCATAGTGACTGGAGCCATACGCAAGAAGAACTCAATGAAGTCCCAGCCAGCACGTTCGGCGATCAACAGATTCTGTGGCTCGCCAACCAAAGTGGTTACACCACCGAGAGCAGTACCTACAGCGCCGTGCATAATAAGACTGCGTAGAAAGGCTCTGAAGTCTTCCAAGTTCTGGCGGTGGTTAGAGATAAGGCTGTTATCGTCGCCATGATCATGGCCTTCATCGATAATCTTTTTGCCAGAAGCGACCTTGTGGTAGACAGAGTAAAAGCCCACCGAAATAGTGATCAGTACCGCTGTAACTGTTAGAGCGTCCAAGAAAGCAGACAACACCGCACCAGCGAAACAGAAGAGGAACGACAGCAAAGTCTTCGATTTAACACCCAAAAGTATCTTGGTGAAGACAAAGAGCAGCATGTCGCGCATAAAGTAGATGCCGGCGACCATGAACATCAGTAGCATGATGACCGGGAAATTAGCGACAGTCTCTTGGTAAACAGCGTCAGGGCTTGCCATGCCTAGCATGACAGCTTCAATGGCGAGTAGGCCACCGGGCTGCAGTGGGTAGCATTTGAGGGCCATAGCGAGGGTAAAGATAAACTCACCGATGAGCATCCAGCCTGTTACAAAGGGGCCAAACAGATAGAGACAAATAGGGTTCAGGACCAAAAAGGCGATAATAGAAGCCTCGTACCATCCGGGTGAATTACCCAAAAAGTTCTTTTTAAATGCCTGGGGCAATGTTGGTGTCATGGAGTATCCTCAAATTTAATTCTATGGATTTATTCGTCTTACAGAGTGGGCAGTCGCCTGCTTTTATTCATGTTAGACTAGCAAAAAATTGAGCTCAAACCTTAGCTGCAGCGTTGTCACTTTGCAAGTACTATGAGCGTTATTAATACCCACTTATTAAGGTGTATAGCCGTTGTCCAGTCCTCAATTCCCAAATGGCTTTCACGCCAATCCCAAGGCTCTAAATACAGATAAAAAATGGGTGCTCGCCGTTGTTGGAGGGGACATTCTTGTGCCTGTATCCGCAGGCGATGGCCACTCCTTGCTGATTGAGCATGATATGGCTGATCAGCTGAAGTTTTTCTGCGAGCGGCGGCTGTTATTGGGTCAGTGGCAGGGTACAGATTGTCAGGTCTGGGAGTTATCGCCAGAGGCGAAAGCAGCCACCGACTTCAAGCTGGTTGAGCTGCGCAGCTTGCTGGCTAGCTCAGGGGATGAGGAATTTACAATGGCCTGTCGGGCTGTTCAGCTGCTCGATTGGCAGCATAGACACCAGTTTTGCGGCACCTGTGGCAGCGCTATGGAATCGGCCTCAAGCGAGCATTCCATGCGTTGTGACCCCTGTAATGTGAGCAATTATCCGCGTATATCCCCCTGTGTGATTGTGGTGGTGACTCGGGGAGACCATTGTTTGTTAGCTCGGCAGCCAAATTGGCCCGAGGGTCGATTTAGTACTTTAGCGGGCTTTATTGAGGCGGGCGAAAGTGCAGAGCAGGCGTTACATCGCGAGGTGCTTGAGGAGGTCGGCGTCGAGATTACCAATATCCGCTATGTGGGCAGCCAGTCTTGGCCTTATCCAGGGCAGCTGATGCTGGGCTTTATTGCTGATGCCGTGACCGATGAGATTGTTGTTGATGGGGTGGAGATCAGCGAGGCCAATTGGTGCCGTTACGATGATTTGCCCTTTTATGTGCCGCCGCCAAGTATTATGTCGGGGCGGTTGATTAAGCAGTTTGTGGATGAGGCGACTGCCAAGGCTGCTGCCAAAAGCCTTTGACAGTCATTTCGATTAGGGAAGGCCCAAGGCAAAGCAGTCGCTGTTACTAATTTGATCTATAATTTACCTTTTATTATTGCTGGAGTGGAATTTGGAATTCTTAACTGAATATGGGTTGTTTTTGGCCAAGGTGGCTACCGTGGTTATTGCTATCGGAATCATTGTTTCGATGATTGTCGGGGCTAGCCAAAGAAACAAGCAGGGTGGCGATAAAGGTCATCTGGAAATTACGCCTCTGAATCAGCAGTTTGATGATATGAGTGAAGCGATGCTAATCGCCACCATGGATGAAGCTCTGCAACAATCAGAAGAGAAAAAGCTCCACAAGGCCAAAAAGAAGCAGGCCAAGCTAGATAAAAAGCAGAATAAAGCCGAGAGTAAAAAGGTCGATAAAGGCGAGATTGAGGAAGTTAAGGCTAAGAGCCGCGTATTTGTACTGAGCTTTAATGGCAATATTAGTGCCTCTGCCACCAGCCATTTGCGTGAAGAGATTACGGCTATTTTGACTCAGGCAACATCTAACGATGAGATTTTAATTAAGCTAGAGAGCCCTGGTGGCATGGTGCATAGCTACGGCTTGGCCAGCAGCCAGCTCGACCGTATTCGCAAGGCGCAGATACCGTTAACCGTCTGTGTAGACAAAGTGGCGGCTAGCGGTGGCTATATGATGGCCTGTGTTGCCGACAAAATTCTGGCGGCACCCTTTGCGATTATTGGCTCTATCGGTGTAGTTGCTCAGATGCCTAACTTTAATAAGGTACTTAAAAAACACGATGTCGATTACGAGATTCTTACCGCTGGTAAGTACAAGCGTACATTGACTATGTTTGGTGAAAACACTACCAAAGGCCGCAAGAAGTTTGTCGAAGAGCTAGAAGATGTTCATGAGTTGTTTAAGACTCATGTGTCATCCAGACGACCTCAGGTAGATATTGACAGTATTGCTACGGGAGAGACCTGGTATGGCTCTCAGGCGCTGGGTATGGCGCTAATTGATGATGTCCAGACCAGTGATGAGTATCTGGTGTCACGTATTAAGGAAGCGGATGTTTACGAAATTGCCTATGTTCACAAGAAAAAGCTCCACGAGCGCCTTGGTATTGCAGCGGAAGAGAGTGCTGATCGTCTGTTGCTGAAGTGGTGGGCTCGATTGACTCAGGATTCCAATAAGCACATCTAAGGTTGGATATGCTGTTACTAAAAAGGGCTGCTTTATGTAAAGCAGCCCTTTTTTTATCTCATTTTTTTACAAAAGCCTTTAGCCCGTAAAAAGCCCTTAGCGGATAAGAAGCCCTTAGCCTATGAAAGGTTCCTTAGCCTGTAAAAGGTTCCTTCGCCTAAAATAGCGCCTCTGGGTCTAGATCATAAGCATCCGGCGGCAAATTCTTGGCAATGTCTATATTGCCTTCCTTACCGCTTAATTTAAGAACCTTCTTTCTAACCAGACGCTTTTTGTTGGCGTCCAAAATTACTGTTAGTTCTGGCTTTCTGCCCATACCTACACGGAAATCACTGACTACAGCGACTTCACCGCTGGTTAATTCCACAAGGGAACCCGGTGGGTAGAGCCCGATGGCCTGAATAAAGGTGTCCACCAGCTCTTTTTGAAATAATGATTTGCGCCACCCTGCGAGCTTCATGATGGCTTCGGAGTGGGGAATAGGTGTGGCGTAATATCTTGGGCTGGTCATGGCGTCATAGCAGTCAACGATACTGGCTATTCTGGCGTAAAGAGGAATGTCGGTACCCGCCAGCTGACTTGGGTAGCCGCTGCCGTCAAAGCGCTCGTGGTGAGATCGAATAGTTTGCAGAACCTCTTCTGGTAACCCTGCTTTTCTGACCGACTTTAGCCCTAGTTGGATGTGCTGATGGGTTTCCAGTACTTCTTCGTCGGTTAGGGACTCGGTTTTGCGCATTAGGCTATCGGGCAATAATAACTTACCGTTATCCATAAATAGCCCGGCGAGGCTGAGCTTGAACATAGACTCAATATCCAGCCCTAGCTGCCGGCCCATCACTGTGCAGAGTATGGCGCAGGAGATACAGTGCCGGTGGGCATAGCTGCTTTTACTTTTGAGTCTGGCCAGCCATACACCAGCTGCCGGGTTGCGAATAATACTTTCCACCAGGGCCTGCAATAATGGGCTTATGCGTTCAATCTCGGGGGTTGCGCCAGTCTTTATGGCTTTGCTAATACGATTAAATTCTTGCTGGAGACTGAAGTAGGCGAGTGTAGCAACCCGCAGCTCGGACGAGAGGTCAGTGCTGATGCTGTATTGACTGATGACTCTATGGGACAGCTCATCAGATAATGATGAGTAGCTGGTGGTTTGCGAAGCTGGTGCGGTTTGATTCATGATAGATAAACATCCCGTTTGTTTTGTACTGTTAATCCAGAGCTTTTAATCCAGAGCTGCTAATACAGAGCTGCTAATACAGTTTTGCTAATCCATTAAGCATCCAATCAATATGAGAATAGCAGAAAATAGCCCTAGCGCAGGGGTAAATGCTCTTCCGGATGGGTCAAGTGTTGATCAAAGTATTGGTTTGAGTCGAACTTTGCGAGCCACTCTATAAACTCGCTTTCAGGTAATGCTTTGCTAAAGTGATAGCCCTGGGCAAAGCCGCAATTGAGCTCACAGAGAATCTCTAAAGCTTTGGGACACTCGATTCCTTCGGCCACAGTAGATAGCTCCAAACGCCGTCCCCATTCGAGTATTAATTTAACGATTTCCATATCGACCTTGCTATCCAGCATATTGGCGACAAATGATCTGTCGATTTTGAGTTCATTGGCGGGGATATATTTGAAATATTCTAGTGATGAATAGCCGGTACCAAAGTCGTCGATAGCGATCTTAACGCCCAGTTCTTTTATTTTATTGAGCTGGTTTAGGCCATGGCTCATGTCTTCTTGCACCGCAGACTCGGTTACTTCGATACACAGGCAAGACGGGTCGCCACCCCAGAGGTTGAGACTTGATTCAATCTGTTCGAACAGAGAGTCCTGCTGCAAACATGAGGCGGATAGGTTAATGGCCACCGATAAGGGCCCATGGGTTTCTGGCCAATGGGATGACTCTCTAAGTGCTGTGTTAATGGTCCAGCGAAATAGCTCGGGCATCTGGCCGCAGCGTTCCATGGTAGCCACTAGCTGCTCCGAGCTAATATTTAGGTCGCTGGCTTTGTTCCAGCGAATAAGGCCCTCTGCGCCGCTAGGCCGTTGGCTGCTGAGGCAGATTTTAGGCTGATAAAATAGCGCAAAATCATTGTTATTGAGCGCTTCGCTAATTTGTCGTTCAAGTACTATTAAGGCAGAACTCTGGGAGTAGCTCGAGGACTGGCTTAGGCTGTAGGATATTTTCTTGCGCTTGGCGGCTTTAGCCTCAGCTTCGGCTTCGAGTAACAGTTGTTCTGCGGAGGGTTTGTCCGTGGAGACGGCAAATCCAATATGGGCCTTAAGTTGCACCCTGTGATTGTCTATGACAAAGACTCTGGTTATCTGGTCAATGATTTTTTTGGCCAGCAGAGGTATTAGCTGAATACTCACCAGTGGCGATATGAGTAAGGCAAATTTGTCGCCATTAACTCTGTGGCAATGGGCCTCATTTTTAACCACAGATACCAGTCGCGTAAAAAGATTGTCCAATAGCTGGTCGCCCAAGCTGTAACCTATAGTTTGATTAACCTTTTGAAATTCTGCGATATCAATGACGGCAAGGGCGCTGAGATTATTGTCGTCTTTGGTTTGCTCCAGCTGATGAGTCACTGCTGCCAGAAAGTGATGCCTATTAAAACTACTGGCTGTCATATATATAGTTTCTCTGGGTCTAGACCGTAGGCACCGGTTTCGAGGGTGCGGGCTATATCGATACTTTTGTTGTCTGGGCTTTTAAAGGTGGCTAGGTCTAGCTCTGTAAATTCGACGAGGTGTTTCTTGTTGCTGTCTAAAACTACCAGCACATGAGGCCGCAGTCGCTTGCCTGGGTTTTCTTTGACCACAATGCCCACCTCTGCAGAGGATAATTCGACCAGACTACCTACGGGGTAGACACCCACTGTCTGTATAAAGGCTTCTATTAACTTGGGCTGAAAATCGTAGCCTCGCCATTCGTACATTTTCTTTAGAGCCGTGGCATGGGGAATTGGCTCGGCATAGACGCGCTTGCTAGTGATGGCGTCGTAGCTGTCGGCGATTGCTGCTATGCGGGCATAGAGGGGAATATTGGTGCCCTGCAGTCCGCTTGGGTAGCCTTTGCCGTTATAACGTTCGTGATGGTAGGCAATCATATCGATCACCGAGTCCGGTAGGTTTTGCGCTGAGTCCTTGGTCATTTTGAGGCTCAGATCCACATGCTTTTTAATCAGATTAAACTCTCTCTCACTGAGCTGTGTGGTCTTGTTCAGCAACTGCGGCGGCAGCTTTAACTTGCCAATATCCAAAAGCATGCCACCAGTGGACAGGCGGGCTAGCTCCTTTTTTGGCAGGCCGATTTGGCGGCCAATCACGGCACACCAAATGGCAACGGCGAGGCAATGCCTGTAGGTATAGGAGTCCTGGCATTTAAGTCTCGCCAGCCAGATGCTAGCACCTGGATTACGAATAACACTATCGACAAGGGGGTTGATCACATCTTTGAGATTGGCAATATCGAGTGCACGGCCCTGATTGATGGTACTGGCCATATCGTCAAACTCAGTGCGAATAGCTTCGTAGGCACGGTTGGCATTGGGCAGCTCCGCGGTGACGGCGGTTTGGTCTGTGTACTCGGTGATTTTTCTTGTTGAGAGTTCGGTGCTAAAGGGCGTGGTGGCATGACCTAGGTTAGCGCTATGGCCGACCTTATGCACCACGGCAATATTTAGGTCGGCGGCACTCTTTTTGATATCGATATAAACATAGTCACAGTAGAACGATAGCTTTTGTATCTGTTCGCTGGACTGGATCATAAAACCCTGTAAATAGAAGGGCGTTTCCAGCCAAGGGCGATCGAGCCCGGACACATACATGCCTGGCTGAAGCTGATGAACATAGACTTTTTGTGGTTGCAGCTGGGCCAAAATCCGTCACTCCTTGACGCTGATGAGTCTATCCTTGCGGGCTTTTTTTAAAGCTAAATCTAATCTCTGCGCAGACGACCATTAAGGGCAATCGGGCTCGGAAAATTGAACACTACTATATAGCTAGAGATCAGGAAAGTGATAATCGCAGTAGCCTGCACTAAATGTGAAGCATTGTGACCTATTAGCTGAGTATTGAAGGCTATATAGGCAATGAGCAACGAGAACTCACTGTTCTGGCCAAGTCTAAAGCCTATATCCCATGACAGCGCTTTGCTTTCGCTCTGAGAGCGGAGCAGATAATGGTAGACCACCGGTTTTAGACCAAGCATTACTGCTGCTAATACCAGTGCCGGCACAATAATGTGTGGGATTAACGACAGGTCAAAGCCACCGCCGAGAGAGAAGAAAAACAGTATCAAAAAGAAGTCGCGAAGGGGCTTGAGGTTGAGGGCGATATATTGCGCGATAGGGCTGGTGGCAATAGAGATGCCAGCGATAAACGCGCCGATCTCTCGGGACAGGCCGGCAGTTTCAGCGAGCTCGGCGACGCCTAAACACCAACCGATGGCGAGTAAAAAGATATATTCACCGATGCGGTCAAAGCGTGCAAAAAGTGGCTGAAGTATCCAGCGTACTGCGAGTACCGAGCCGCCAATAAGCAGGGGTAGGGCAATTAGGCTTTGGCCAAATTGCAGTAGACCTGAGGTGCCCGAAACATCAGAGATTAAAAGTAACAGCACAAAGATGGCTAGAAAATCTTGCATCAACAACATGCCGATCATGAGCTCACCGGAGTGTTTGTGGTGCAGCACCGTGGTGGGCAAAAGTTTAATGCCAATAATCGTACTGGAAAACATCATGGCGACGCCGATGATGAGGCATTCGAGCCAGGAGTAGCCAAATAGATAGCCAATGCTGTAACCCGCTGCGGCAAATAAAACGGAGCTAATTAGGGTGATGGTGGTTACTTGGCGCAGTACATTAAGCAGCGCTTGGGGCTGCATATCGAGACCCAGTAAAAACAATAAAAAGATAATACCAATACTGGCAATCTGAGCGATGAGATCCACATCGGCGACCCAGCCCATGCCATGGGGGCCCATAAATGCACCGAGAATTATGTAGGCTACTAAAAGCGGTTGGCGGGCAAAAAGAGCTAAGGATGCCAGGACAGCAGCACCGCTAAAGATAAGGAAAAAGGTCTGTATTACATCATGGGCCATTTTGCTTGCCTAGTTGGTCTGTTTTGCAAACGTTTGAAGAGACTTTAATTATTCTATTTATTCTATTTTAATTTTAACTAGCGTCTTTTAAAAAGTGGCACAGGTTGGTCGACGGCGACCTGGTAGGCATCGGAGAAATCTTGCAGTGATTTTGCCGCCTCAGTCAGGTCAATGCCAGCCTCTAATTCAAAGCCATTAAAGCCACAGCGCTGCAGTAAATATAGCTGATCACGAATAATATTGCCTATGGCGCGAATTTCGCCCTGATAATCGTAGCGTTCCCGCAACAGCCGGGCGATTGAAAAACCACGACCATCAGCAAACTTTGGAAATACTACGGCGATAACAGGCATCTTTATAAGAGTATCGACAACGGCTTCGATTTCTTCGTTGCCCTGTATCCATAGGCCAACCGAACCGCTGTGCTTTGTGAGTTCGGCTTTATGTTCACGCCAGTGATCTAGGCTGACCAGAATGTCTCCAGCGGGAAACGTTGTTTCCTCTGCGGCAACTGTCTGCCAGCTATTTTCAATAGCATGACCGTCTTTAAGAAGCTGTGCCATAAACCCTCTGTTTAAATTTTTCTATACCGATACGCTGGTAGGTTGCCAAAAAGGCCTCTTGATCGAGACGGTTCTCAACATATACATCGAGCAGTTTTTCGATACTGTCGGTGACGGCATCTCTAGATAGAGAGGGGCCTAGTACCTTGCCCAGTGCTGCGTTTTTGTTGGCGCTACCACCGAGTTGGATTTGGTACCATTCTTCGCCTTTTTTATCGACACCCAAAATTCCAATATGGCCAACATGGTGATGGCCGCAGGCGTTCATGCAGCCTGAGATATTGAGTTCAAGGTCGCCTAGATCGTAGACATAATCCAGGTCATCAAATTTACGTTGAATGGCTTCGGCAACAGGAATTGATTTGGCATTTGCCAGAGAGCAGTAGTCGCCTCCGGGGCAGCAGATCATGTCATTAATAGTGCCGATATTAGGTGTGGCTAAGCCAGAGGTTTTAGCCAGCTCCCAAAGTTCAAAAAGATCGGCTTTGGCGACATCGGCGAGCACAATATTTTGATTGTGGGTTGAGCGAATCTCACCAAAAGAAAAACGATCGGCGAGATCGGCAATCGTCTCAAGTTGGCGGTCGGTTACATCGCCCGGGGCTACACCGGCAGGCTTTAGGGATAGGGTGACGGAGACATAACCCGGTTGTTTTTGAGGCCTGATATTACGGTCTAGCCAGCGGGAAAATCCTATGCTGCCAGCAGCAAGAGCCTTGATGTCGTTGTCGACTGCGGTTTCGTTGACACTGAGATAATCTGGTTGGCTAAAGAAGCTTGTCACTCGATCTATTTCAGTACCGTTTAGCGTAGCTGGCCCGCCTTTTAAATGGGCCCATTCGGCTTCGACACGCTCGGCAAATACAGCTGGTGTCCAGGCTCTAACCAGTATCTTGATACGGGCCTTGTACTTGTTGTCGCGGTTGCCGTAACGGTTGTAAACCCGAAGAATGGCATCCAGATAAGTTAGTAGATGTTCCTTGGGTAGAAATTCTCGTATTGATGATGCAATTACAGGAGTGCGACCTAAGCCGCCGCCAGCAAATACCTGAAAGCCCGTTTCACCTGCGTCATTGACTACCAATTGGAGGCCGATGTCATGAAGTAAAAATGCGGCACGATCTTCTTCGGAGCCACAGACGGCAATCTTAAACTTGCGCGGTAAAAAGGCGAACTCGGGATGCACCGTTGACCATTGGCGAATAATCTCGCACCAGGGCCTTGGGTCTTCGATTTCGTCGTTGGCCACGCCGGCAAACTGGTCGGTGGTGGTATTGCGAATACAGTTGCCGCTGGTTTGTATAGCGTGCATCTCTACGCTGGCTAGTTCAGCCAGAATATCTGGAACCTCTTCTAATTTAGGCCAGTTGAGCTGGATATTCTGTCGGGTCGTAAAGTGCACATAGCCTTTATCGAACTTGCGAGAAATATGCGCTAGCTTGCGCACCTGATGGCTCGACATAAGGCCATAGGGCACAGCGATGCGTAACATAGGAGCCAGTCGCTGAACATAGAGGCCATTTTGTAGGCGCAGGGGAAGAAACTCTTCCTCACTGATGCCGCCGGCAAGGTAACGCTCAGTTTGATCTCGATATTGTTCGACGCGCTCATCGACAAGCTTTTGGTCGTATTGATCGTATTTATACATGAAGTTCGGTTCTGCATACTGCGAATTGAAGGGCGCCATAATAACGGTTGCCGTTATTCTTTTGAATTATTATTTACCTATATATAGGTATTCATCTGGAATAAGAGCTTTTGACTATTGCTACAAGGCATTACAAAGACAGGTTTTCGTCGAAGCGGCTATTAATCAGGATTATTGGCGGTATTCAGGGCCTCTGAGTAGAAGACAGTCAGCAGATTGGTTGCTAGAATGCGCGCTCTAAAATATTCAGTGAATCACCAAGATATAAAACAGGAAACAACTCCATGAGCAAAGAAAAAGCACCAGACACTACAGGCGATTCAACAGCAGACGCTATTGCGGTTGTTGCGATACTAGCGATTATTATGACAACAGTGGTTTACTGGCTCTCTGGTTTATAAACTACATAGGCGTTTTCTATGGATCAGCAGCAGACTCTTGAAGTGACCGAGCATCCCAGCCCCAAGGAATTGGTTGAGGCTTACCTCGATCAGGTTCCGGTTGGCATCGAAATTGATGCCGGGCGTGTTGCTGTGCTCCAAGATAAAATCAAAGCTCTGTTGATCGAAAAGAACGCCGTTATTATTGCCCATTACTACACAGACCCCCTAATACAGGCTCTGGCTGAAGAGACGGGCGGTACAGTGTCCGATTCTTTGGAAATGGCTCGCTTTGGCAATACTCATTCCGCCGAGACCCTAGTAGTTGCCGGGGTTAAGTTTATGGGTGAGACCGCCAAGATTCTCACCCCCGCTAAGCGCGTGTTGATGCCAACACTTGAAGCGACCTGTTCTCTGGATGTTGGCTGCCCTATTGATGAATTTTCGGCGTTTTGTGACCAGCATCCGGATCGTACGGTTGTTGTGTATGCCAATACGTCGGCAGCAGTGAAAGCCCGCGCGGACTGGGTTGTGACCTCAAGTATTGCTCTTGAGGTGGTTGACTATTTAGATGCTCAGGGTGAGAAGATTCTCTGGGCACCGGACAAATACCTTGGTGCCTACGTCAAAAAGAATACTGGCGCCGATATGCTGATGTGGGATGGCAGCTGTATTGTTCATGAGGAGTTTAAGGCTCGGGGCATCTTGGACCTTAAGAAGGTTTATCCCAATGCCGCAGTGTTGGTGCACCCAGAGTCCCCCGAGGCTGTGATCGATGTTGCCGATGTTGCCGGGTCTACCTCACAGTTGATTGCAGCTGCTCAGAGACTGCCCAATCAAGAGTTAATCGTGGCTACGGATCAGGGTATTTTCTACAAAATGCAGCAGGCGGTTCCCGATAAAACTCTATTAATTGCGCCGACTGGTGGCAGTGGTGCTAGCTGTCGCAGCTGCGCTAATTGCCCTTGGATGGGCATGAACAGTCTAGAGAACTTACTCGAGTGCTTAGAGCAGGGCAGTAATGAGGTTGAGGTTGACCCATTGCTGGGTCGTCAGGCTTTCCGCTCTCTCGAGCGGATGATGAAGTTTAAAGTCTCGGGCTAGCTGGGCTTCCTACCTTTTTTCGAAAGCGTCTCTCTCTACCTTTGCTCTCTACCTCCTGTCTACAGCTTCTTAATGCGATCTTCCAATGCAGCTACATCTCTTATTCGCTGGCGAACAATCGCAGAGCGTTTAAAATCTGATGCAACCAGTTTGACCGCTAAGCTAAGCTGCTCTCGGGCCTGATCAAAGGCACCTACCAAGATAAAGTACTCCGCTCTGGCTTCATGTACCCCAGCAATATTACCCGCTAAGCCACGAACTTCGGCCAGTCGATACCAGATCATTGGGTCTTCTGGCCGCATGCGGCTTAGGGCGGTCAAAACCTCACCAGCCTCTTCATAGCGGTGGGCCTGCCACAGTATCTCGGACTTAATAGTCGTAAGGGGGTAATTGTTGGGGCTTAAACGCAGCAACTTATCTAATTTTGCCAGCCCTTGGTTGTATTCTTTGGTCGCTATATCTAGCTCTAAATCTGCGTACTGAAAAGATAGCTGATAGGGGTTGTCTTTAAGCAGTCGAGCTAAGCTCTGTCTGGCCAGATCAAATTCGCCTGCGCCAATATAGGCTAGCGCCAAACCATACTGAGCGCCCTGGGGGTTCTGGGGATTACTGCGCAGCTGCGCGTTAAATCTTTTTATAGCGTTCTTCGGGTTGTTTGAAATAGCGACTAGAGCCCGCGCCTTAATTAAATGAAACTCTGGACTGCGAGAATATTGGCGCATGGACGATGCCATGGCACGGCCTCGAGCATCGGCAATACGCTTTTCTGTTACCGGGTGAGTCAATAAAAATTCTGGAGGGCGGCTGCCTTTGTACCTTGTTGCTTTGAGTAGAGTGGCAAACATATCCGCGACAGCGCCGGGATCTCGATTTGCACGCTCCATGGTTTGCAGGCCCATGCGGTCAGCTTCTTGCTCGTTGGATCTGCTGTAGCGCAGCTGGTCGTTCATGGCGACAGCCTGAGTTGCTGTGATGGCTGCCATTCCGGCATCACCACCGGCCGTTGCTGCAATAACAAGGCTTGCCAGCAGGCCGCCTAGGCTTAGCATTGAAGAGGCTCGCTGAGCTTCTACGCCCCGGGCAAAATGGCGCTGGCTGAGGTGGGCCAATTCATGGGCCAATACAGAGGCCATTTGGTCTTCATTTTCGGCGAGGGCAAAGACACCGGTATGAAAGCCCACAACACCACCGGGCACGGCAAAGGCGTTCATTGAGGGGTTGTTAATGATGACTAGCTCTAGTCTTGGGTCTTCGACGTCACTGTAGGTGGCTAAGTTGTAGAGCAACTGTTCGAGATACTGCTGCATCAGAGGGTCATCGTGCTCGCGCACACGGCTGCGGAAGGCCTTGAGCCAGGTTCTACCTAGTTCATATTCTTGCTGCTTTGAAACAATACCTGAGGTGGCGTCTCCCAAAATGGGCAGTTTAATCTCTGCTGCTAGGGCACTTGATTGACTGAGGATAACCAGAGTCACAGAAAACAGCAGCCCGGTTAAATATTGCAGAGATCTAAGGGGCCAAGGCCCTTTTTGTTTGTGTGCCTGAGTATTAGATTTCAAAATGGGACTTTACAGCCTAGTGATTAGTGAGTGGGACGATTGCTCTTTTACCAAAGTTGTAGTTTAACAACCTTACTTATTTATACGCTTACTGTAGCGAATAATTGCGCCTATTTCGACAGTTGAAATATTGCCTAGTTTCATGTCAGATGCAACCTACAACGGGATAGCAGCAAAATTGGTTGACCCCGCATGGCAGGTGACCGTTTAATGGTCTGATAGCTAATCGAGGGGTTTGCATGAAGCAGGTATTACAAAAGTGGCAGGAGCAGTATTTCAGCAACGAAGAAGCGGTGTTGTTGTTGGTTATGTTGGTGGTGTCACTTATCGTTGGCGCGACGCTGGGAACGGTTCTAGGGCCGGTTTTTACAGCCCTGATACTGTCTTTTCTCTTGCAGGGCTTAGTCGCTACTTTGCGCCGTCGAGGCGTGTCTGCGCGCATGGCTATGATCATCACCTATAGTTTATTTATTGTTGGCTTTTTCTCTGTGTTGGTTGGCCTTATCCCTCTCGTGGGGCGCCAGACATCCTTATTTATTGCTGAGCTACCCAATATGGTGGGCAGAATCCGCGAGTTGCTGGTGACGTTGCCAGAAAAATATGCGGAATATGTCAGCCCAGAGCAGTTTCAAATTATCGTCGCAAGGCTATCTGAAGAATTGGCGAAGCTTGCGGAGCAAATGGTAACTCTGTCTATCAGCAGTTTCCCGGGTATATTCGTAGTGATGATCTATTTGTTGCTAGTGCCTCTACTAGTGTTCTTTATGCTCAAGGACAAAGACATTCTGATCGGGTTTTTGACCAACCTGCTGCCTAAGGAGCGCAGTGTGATGACAGCAATTTGGTCTGAGATGGATATACAGTTTGCCAATTATGTCCGAGGCAAGGCCATTGAGATTCTTATCGTTGGGTCAGTGTCTTATATTGCCTTCTTGATCCTCGGCCTCAACTACGCCGCGCTACTGGCTCTGTTAGTAGGGTTGTCAGTGTTAATACCCTATATAGGTGCCTCTGTGGTCACTTTACCGGTCATGCTGGTTGGCTATATGCAATGGGGTTATTCCGGTGAGTTCTTCTGGCTGTTTATGGTTTATGGCGTAATCCAGTTTATCGATGGCAATCTGTTGGTGCCCTTGTTGTTTTCTGAGGTGGTCAATTTACACCCGGTTGCCATTATTATTGCAGTGCTTTTGTTTGGTGGGATCTGGGGGTTTTGGGGCGTGTTCTTTGCCATACCACTGGCCACATTGGTCAAGGCCGTCTATAACGCCTGGCCTCGTAAAGTAGTGGACGATGGTCCGAACGAAGAGTTAGAGCTAGATGCGAAAGCCTGAGCACCTAGTCTAAGCACCTAGCCTAAGCATCTAACTAAAGCACCTAGCTAAAGCACCTAGCTTGGCCCATTAATACAGAGACAGTTTATTTTAGTCAGCTTAATTAAGCCCTACGGGGCACAATAAAAAGGAAGCTCCCATGTTCAGCCTCTCGTCTATAGGCAATAGCCTATGTTTATCATCGTTCAAAGCCATCTCAGTACTAGTTTTAGTCTTTGGCTTACAGGGCTGTAGTGGCGGTAATGAGAATGAGAGTGCAACTGCTGTTGAAGTTGATTCAGCCAGCCTGTCGGTCGTCATTAAAAGCCCCAACGACAGTCGCGAATACCGGCATATCAAATTAAAGAACCAGCTGGATGTGTTACTCATCTCAGACCCCGAGGCTGAGAAGTCTGCGGCTGCTCTGGATGTCTATGTGGGTAGTTATCAGAACCCTAAAAGCCGTGAGGGCCTGGTCCATTTTCTTGAGCACATGCTGTTTTTGGGGACTAAGGATTATCCGAACCCGGGTGATTACCAAACCTTTATTAGCGAGCACGGCGGTAGCCACAATGCTGGTACTGGCCTCGAAAATACCACCTACTTTTTTGATATCAACTCGGCTTATCTTGAGCAGGCCCTAGATCGTTTCGCGCCTTTTTTCTCGAGCCCTAATTTTGATGCTAAATATGTTGATCGTGAGCGCAATGCTGTTGAGTCAGAGTACCGCTTAAAAATTAAGGACGATGGCCGGCGGGGGTTTGATGTATTGCAACAGCAGGTTGACCCCAAGCACCCACTGTCTAAGTTCACTGTGGGTAATCTGCAAACCTTGGCTGACAATGAAACCAGCACAGTGCGAGATGAGTTAATTGCCAGCTACCAGCGCTACTATTCTGCCAACCTGATGAAGCTTGTTGTGTTGGGTAATGAAAGCCTCGATGAGCTTGAGGCAATAATAGTGCCGCGCTTTGAGATTATTGCTAATACCGATGCTCAGGTAGAGGCTCCCATTGATTATTTTGTCGCCAAAGAGCGCTTGCCGTTGGCGATTACTGTCAAGCCCCTTAAAGATACCCGCAGTCTAGATATGAGTTTTCAGCTGCCAAACCTGCAGTCAATGTGGCGAACCAAGCCTGCTCGCTTTCTAGGTTCGCTCATGGGCTATGAGGGTGAGGGCAGTCTGGCAAAGCTGCTCAAGGACCGAGGCTGGATAGAGAGCCTGAGCGCAGGGCAGGGGTTACAGGACCGCAGTGCTAGCCTGTTCTCAATCGATATGGCCTTGACGCCAGAAGGGTATCGCCAGCGACACCAGATCACGGAGATGACTTTTGCCTGGATTCAGTATTTACAGCGTGAAGGTTTACAGGGCTGGCGCTACGATGAGCAGGCACAGATTGCTGATATCAGCTTTCGATTTAAGCAAAAGCAAGGCCCTATGGGTTATGTCTCGGGCATATCGGGCCTAATGCAGCTTTATCCGGTCGCTGATGTTTTGCATGCTGGCTATGTGATGGAAGGCTATGACGAGAAGCAAATCGCCGATATCTTGAATAAATTGACGCCAGATAATTTAATAATGACAGTGACGGCCCCTGAGGTTAAAACTGACTCGGTGACTGAGCGTTATCAAGCTGACTACTCAGCAGGCCCAGTTGACGCACAGGTTGTTGCAAAGTGGGAATCACCTGCCAAGGTGGCAGAGCTTGGTAGTCCCGACAAGAACCGTTATCTGCCCAGTGATTTGACGTTAGTTGCCAATAGCGACCCCCAGCAGGTTCCGGGAGAGCTGATTGACATTGAAGGGTTGAGAGCCTGGCATCTAGTCGATACTAGGTACGCCGTACCCAAGGCTCATGTTATTGCCTCGCTTGGCACAGATAAGACGTCGAGCCTAGAGGGAATGGTCAAGGCTGAGCTGTATCTGGATATTATTCGCGATCAGCTAAATGCTACGGTCTATCCGGCTACAGAGGCAGGGCTAAGTTTTTCTTTGTCAGTTGATGGCAGTGGCCTGTCGGTGGTTGTTGGGGGCTATTCCGACAAGCAAGCCGTGCTGCTGGCAGATATTCTTGCGGTATTAAAAGAGCCTGATTGGGATGTCGCTAAATTTGAACAGTTGAAGCAAACACGCCTGCGCAAGTTTGATAACTTCCAGCGTGAGTATCCGTTCCGCCAAGGCATGGCCGGCGTATATGCGATGGTTTCCGGCCGTTGGACGCCATTGCAAAAAGCGCCTGTTCTTAAGGCTGTGACTATGGAGCAGCTGCAGGCCTATTCCGAGGATCTGCTCAGTGCCGTTGAGTTGCAGGTGCTGGTAAGCGGTAACCATACTGAGGTTGGTGCTAGGGCGCTCGTGAAGCAGCTATCTAGCGCATTACCCTTGGCTGAGATTACCAACCCATCGGTTATTGCCAAGTTGCCGGCAGGGGAGAATCAGGTACAGATACCGGTCGACCATGATGATGCTGTGCAGATACTTTATATACAGGCCGCATCTGACAGCCTGGCCCAGAGAGCAACCTTTGCAGTTATGGCTGAGATGCTGTCAGCACCTTTTTACAATAGCCTGCGTACCGAAAAACAGCTTGGCTATGTAGTGTCTGCGTTTGCTAGCCATTTTGGCCCCGTGCCCGGTTTGGCTATGCTGGCCCAGTCTCCAGTGGCCGATGAAGAGCAGTTGCGGCAGGAGTTTCTCCAGTTTCTTAAGGATTACAGGGCTGATGTAAGTGAGTTGGCCGCAGAGGACCTTGAGCGTTATCAAGCATCTTTACTGGGGAGTCTCGAGGAGAAGCCTAAGAACCTCTCCGAGATGAATTCTCGTTTTATGACATCACTAGGCTTAGGCTACGATGGGTTTGATTTTCGTGAGCAGCTAGCCGCCGCAATACGGGGGGTGACAGTCGAGTCTTTACAGCTGGCTTATGGGGATATAATTCTAAGTAACCCTAGGGCTCTTTGGCTGAAAACTGCCGGTCCCGGTGAGCCTAACACTGTTATTGATTTGCGTGATGGGGGTGAAATCTACAGCTACGACTTTTAGAATCAGTGATTTAAAAGGCTTTTTGTAGTTAAACTAACTTATTAAGATTTGCTATTTATAAACGTATAATCATTATTAATCATATGCTTATATGGCTTTTATAATCTAATTTATAGATTTACGAGGTGCTTGATAGTAGCCTAATGACGTTGATTTTGTAGTGTAGCTACATTATTATGGGCGCCTCAGTAGATAGGTCTCTTGCAAATCTGCCGCGTCCAACGTCATGGGCTTAGCTGGTTTCAGATGATCTGTCGCTTCTTTAGCTAACTTACTTTGATTGGTGCCGCATGTCGCAGGATCTAGACCCAGCTGAAACCCAAGAATGGCTCGACGCGTTTGATTCAATTTGTCGAGCTCAGGGAGATGATCGTGCTACTTACATACTGACTCAGCTCCAGGCCCATGCCACAGACGAAGGTATTCAGCTACCTCAGTCAGTCACAACACCATTCCGCAATACCATCGCGTCTAATCGCGAAGAGACTATGCCCGGCGACCTGTTTATGGAGCGTCGTATTCGTTCGCTGGTACGCTGGAACGCGCTGGCGATGGTAATGAGAGCTAATAGTAAAAGTGAAGGTATTGGCGGACATATCGCAAGCTTCTCTTCTGCAGCCACTCTTTATGACATAGGTTTTAACTATTTTTTCCGTGGTTCTGACGGCGAAGATATGGGTGATTTGGTGTTCTTTCAGGGACACAGTGCCCCAGGCATGTACGCCCGCTCATTCTTAGAGGGGCGGTTAACCATTGACCAGCTGGACAACTTTCGCCGTGAAGTCGATGGCACTGGCCTGTCTTCGTACCCCCACCCATGGTTGATGCCGGATTACTGGCAGTTTCCAACGGTTTCTATGGGCTTGGGTCCAATTCAGGCCATTTATCAGGCCCACATTATGCGCTACCTTTCTGCGCGAAGCCTCTCCCCACGCGGTAACCGAAAGGTTTGGGCGTTTTTGGGTGACGGCGAATGTGATGAGCCGGAAAGTCTCGGTGCTATTTCCCTGGCAGGCCGTGAAGGCCTAGAAAACCTGATCTTTGTGATTAACTGCAACCTGCAGCGTCTCGATGGCCCTGTGCGCGGTAATGGCAAAATTATTCAAGAGCTCGAAGGTGTATTCCGTGGTGCTGGCTGGAATGTGATTAAGGTCATATGGGGCCGTCACTGGGATCCACTGCTAGAAAAAGACAAGAGTGGCATGCTGATCAAGCGCATGAACGAAGTCTGTGACGGCGAATTACAAAACTACAAATATAATGGCGGCGCCTATACCCGCGAACACTTCTTTGGCAAATACCCAGAGCTGTTAGAGCTGGTGAAGGACATGACCGACGACCAGATTATGGCCCTCAACCGCGGTGGCCATGACCCCTATAAGGTCTACGCTGCCTACTCAGAAGCTGCGGCCAGCAAAGGTAAGCCCACGGTTATTTTGGCTCACACCGTTAAAGGCTATGGCCTAGGCGATGGTCAAGCGGCTAACGATACTCATTCGGTGAAAAAGCTCGACCTAGATGGTCTGCGTTATTTCCGCGATCGTTTTGGTATTCCTGTTGCTGACGATGAGTTAGAAACTGTTCCCTATTATTGTCCACCGGAAGATAGCCCAGAAATTACCTATATGAAAAGGCGTCGTGAAGCGTTGGGTGGGCCTTTGCCATCGCGCAAGTCTCACTTTGAGCCCATGCAGGTGCCTAAGCTAGAGAAGTTTGCCAAGCAGCTAGAGAGCACAGGTGAGCGAGAAATCTCTACCACCATGGCTTTTGTTCGAGTTCTGTCGACGTTAATTAAAGACAAAAATATTGGCCAGTACGTGGTTCCCATCGTTCCTGATGAGGCACGCACGTTTGGTATGGAAGGCATGTTCCGACAGCTGGGTATCTACACCTCTGCGGGTCAAAAATACGTACCCCATGATCACCAGCAAATTATGTATTACAAGGAAGATAAAAAAGGTGTGATTTTGGAAGAGGGTATCAATGAGGCGGGTGCTATGTCTGCTTGGTTGGCTCTGGCAACGTCTTACAGCACTAATGCTGTGCCCATGATTCCGTTTTATATTTTCTATTCTATGTTTGGTTTCCAGCGTATTGGTGACCTGGCTTGGGCTTCTGGCGACAGTCAAGCGCGGGGCTTTTTGATTGGCGCTACTGCTGGCCGAACCACATTGAACGGTGAAGGCTTGCAGCACCAGGATGGACACAGTCTGATTTTGGCTAATACCATTCCCAATTGTAAAAGTTACGATGCTGCCTTTAGTTATGAACTGGCGATCATTGTGCAGGACGGCATTAAGCGCATGTTTGAAGACAAAGAAAACTGCTTTTACTACCTGACCACAATGAACGAAAACTATGTTCAACCAGCATTACCTGAGGGTGCCGAAGAGGGCATTATCAAAGGTATGTACAAGTTTGCAGAAGCTGGAGCCGCAAAGCATAAGATCACCTTGATGGGCGCCGGTACTATTTTGAACGAAGTACGTTTTGCCGCCGACATTCTTAAAGAGAAGTTTGATGTTGAGGCAGATATTTGGAGTCTGACTAGTGTTAATGAGCTTGTGCGAGAAGGCCAGGCCGTAGATCGTTGGAACCTGCTGCACCCCACAGAGAAGGCTCAAGAGTCTTATATTACCCAGCAGCTTGGTGATAACTCAGGGCCAGTGGTAGTGGCGACGGACTATATGAAGAACTATGGTGAACAGATGCGTTGCTATATTAAGCAGCCGTTGCATGTGCTGGGCACCGATGGCTTTGGCCGCAGTGACAGTCGCGCTGCGCTGCGTCACTTCTTTGAGGTTGACCGTTACTTTATTGTGATCACTGCGTTAAAAGCGTTGGCGGATCAGGGTGACATAAAGACTTCGGTGGTGGCAAAAGCTATCGCAGAATTTGGTATAGACCCAGAAAAGAGTAACCCTCTCTATCTGTAATAAAACCAGTACTCATAACATTAGTATTTTTAAACCTAGTGGTAATAGCAAAGGAATAATCAGTGGCCGTTGAAATAGTAACAGTTCCAGATCTGGGTGGCGCAGAGAGCGTTGATGTTATTGAGCTGAGCCTTGCTCAGGGAGATAAGGTAGCCATAGAGGATTCTCTGCTGGTACTCGAGTCTGACAAGGCAACCATGGATGTGCCGAGCCCCCATGAGGGTACGCTGGTTAAATATCTGGTTGCCGATGGCGATACGGTAAAGGTTGGCGATGCAATTGCTGAAATAGAAACTGCCGACTCGGCTGTTGCGGTTGATACAGAAGCTGCTTCTGCTTCTGCTCCTGCTCCTGCTTCTGAGAAGTCGGCAGAAGTAGAAAAGGAAGTTGAAGCCGCAGTCGCAACTAAAACAGTCGCTGAGCCAGTCGCGGAACCCGTGCCAGAGTCATCGTCCGAGCAGCTGATCCTGGTGCCAGATATTGGCAGTGATAATCCTGTGGATGTTATTGAATTGTCTGTCGCTGTTGGCGATCAAGTAGAAGAGGGCGATACGCTCTTGGTGCTTGAGTCCGATAAGGCCACTATGGATGTTCCGTCTTCCCATAGCGGTATTGTAATAAAAATTATTGCCGCCGAAGGTGACAAGCTTAATACCGGTAGTGAGGTGCTTGTTCTTGAGGTAAGTAGCTCAGATATAAATAGCGCAGATGCAAAGAGCTCAGATACAAAGAGCACTAGTATAGAAAGCACTAGTATCGAAAGCACTGAAGCTGCACAAGCGCCCGAGCCAGCAATACCTGCTCCGGCTTCTGCCCCCGCGCCCAAAGCCGCACCCCTGGCTCAATCACAGCCCGCCACAGCGCCTGCAGACAATGAAGGTAAGGCAAGCAGTGATGTCTATGCCGGCCCAGCCGTGCGACTCCTAGCCCGAGAACTGGGTGTGAGTCTAGAAAAAGTCTCTGGTTCTGGCCCCCGTGGGCGAGTGCAAAAAGATGATGTTAACGATTATGTAAAGTCAGCCTTAAAAGCGGGACCAGCATCCGCAGCTGGAACGGGTATTCCGTTGGTACCTGCAGTCGACTTTAGTCAATTTGGCGAGATCGAAACTATCGCCATGAGCAAGATTCAAAAGCTGACCGCCGCTAATATGCAGCGCAACTGGCTCAATGTGCCCCATGTGACACATTTTGATGAAGCGGATATTACCGACCTTGAAGCCTTCAGAAAGTCCTTAAAAGATGAGGGTGAGAAGCGCGGTATTAAAGTAACACCAGTAGCCTTTTTGATTAAGGGGCTCGCCGCAGCCATGCAAGCCCATCCTGAATTTAACCGCTCCTTGGCCGCAGACGGCGAGCACTTTATTCAGAAGCGCTACTGCAATATAGGCATGGCGGTTGATACTCCTCGAGGGTTGATGGTGCCAGTGATTAAAGATGCCAATGAAAAAGGTATCTGGGATATCTCCGCGGATATTATGGCCCTGGCTTCCAGTGCTCGCGATGGCAAGTTAAAGCCGGGTGATATGCAGGGTGGTTGCTTCACTGTGTCTAGTCTTGGTGCTATCGGCGGCATGGGCTTTACGCCTATAGTCAACAGCCCCGAGGTGGGTATTTTGGGTGTATCAAAATCCCAAATGAAGCCGGTATGGAATGGCACAGAATTTGTTCCGCGGCTTATGCTTCCTCTCTGCTTATCCTATGATCATCGGGTTATTAACGGTGGTGATGCGGGGCGGTTTATGACTCATCTGGTTAAATCACTCAGTGATATTCGTCATTTGTCGCTATAGGCTTTTGAATTGAGCTTTTGACCTGAGCTTTTGACGCTATAATTGTCAAAAAACTAATACAGCTGAGGTTAGCCAATGCAGTTTCTTCACACCATGATTCGAGTATCTAATTTAGAGCAGTCTCTAGACTTTTATTGTGGCGCATTAGGCCTGACTGAGGTGTCTCGGCAAGACGTTAAAGCCGGACGCTTTACGCTGATCTTTCTCGCGGCAGCAGCAGATTTGGCTACCGCCGAAAAGACTAACGCCCCCCTGATTGAGCTGACCCATAATTGGGACCCTGAGGAATATACCGGTGGCCGCAACTTTGGGCATCTCGCCTATAGGGTTGACGATATTTACGCGACCTGCGACAAGTTAATGGCAGCTGGTGTGACTATTAATCGCCCACCTCGGGACGGCCACATGGCCTTTGTCCGCTCGCCGGATAACATTTCTATTGAGCTGTTGCAGAAGGACGGCCGCCTGCCACCTAAGGAGCCTTGGGTGTCTATGCAAAATATTGGTGAATGGTAACGCGCTAATGGCAAAGTGCTCTTTCAATTAAAAGCGCTCTTTAATCGAAAAGCGCTCTTTAATCGAAAAGTGCTCTGCAATCAAAAAGTGCTTTTATAAGAAGCACTAACCGAAAGCAGCGAGCTAGGCGGGTTTTCTAAACGGCAGCATGTCGTTTGCCTGCTGGATATGCTGTTCAACCGATAGTTTCTCAGAGTCTAAAAAACGATCTATCGCCTGTCGAAATTGCGGATGTTCAATCCAATGCAGAGAGTGGGTTTTTATGGGCTCGAAGCCGCGAATAATTTTGTGCTCTCCCTGGGCTCCCGCATCATATTTAGTCAGACCTTTCTCAATGGCAAACTCGATGCCTCGGTAGTAGCACAGCTCAAAATGTAGGTAAGAGAACTCTGCAACGCTTCCCCAGTAGCGTCCATACAGCGTGTCTGCGTCATAAAAATACAGGGCACAGGCAATGGGAATATCACTTTGGTAGGCCACAGCCATAGCGATTTGCTCTGGCATGGTGAGGGCAATCTCTTGAAAAAACGCTTCGGTTAAATAACCTCTGGTGCCATTGCGCTTGGCATAGGTGCGCTCGTACAGCTGATAAAATAGCTGCCAAATCTGCGGGCCAATCTCTGTGCCCTCAAGCACCTTAACCTCAATATTTTGTGCGGCAATTTCGGCGCGCTCTTTGCGCACCATCTTGCGCTTACGTGAGTTCATGGCTGCCAAGTAGTCGTCGAAACTTTGGTAGTCATGGTTATTCCACTGGTATTGCACCCCGGTACGTTGAAGTAATCTTGGGTCATCAAATAGTGCTCTTTCACCCGCGTCAGGGAATAGACAGTGCCAGCTTGAGGCCCCAGTGTCGGCTGCGACGGCCAGAACTTCTTCAAATAGCTGCTGGTAGTGTTCTTGCGCTAATGGCTCTGTGCTCCTTACTCTAGGGCCTATAGAGGGTGTAAATGGGATCGCCGTGAGTAGCTTGGGGTAATAATCTAAGCCGTTCTCTTGGTAGGCATTTGCCCAGGCGTAATCAAAAACATATTCCCCCATGCTGTGGTCTTTTAAGTAAAGCGGCATCAGGGCATTGTCAGTGCCAGTATCAGTGGCCAAGGATAGATGTATCGGCTCCCAGCCGGTTTGAGTACAGGCGCTCTTGCTGTTCTCGAGGGCGTTAAGAAACTCCGGACGCAAAAATGGGTACTGTAATGGTGATTTTTCCGTCGCTGACATATGCCGAATGCGCCTGTGTTTTGGTTGGGGCTGAGCTGCTGCTTTTGTTATACGGGGTGCAGCTGATAACTGTTTAAAAACAGCTGGGGAATGTGCCGACCTCGAGGCTGTCTGTCAATCAAAAAAATCAGCCCCGCCAACGAGATTTAGCGCTGATTGCTGTATGATGCGCAGCAAGTTGGCACGCCTGCCAGAGTTCGTATTTTCTAATCTAAAGTATGGAGACAATTGTATGATTATTAAGCCCCGCGTTCGCGGCTTTATGTGCATCACTACTCATCCATTGGGCTGTGAGCTCAATGTGAAAAATCAGATTGATTATATTAAGGCTCAGAGCCCTATTGGTTCGCCAAAGCGAGTATTAGTCATTGGCGCGTCCACTGGCTATGGTTTGGCCGCTCGCATCACTGCTGCCTTTGGCAGTGGCGCTTCAACCTTAGGCGTGTTCTTTGAAAAGCCAGGCACCGAGCGCAAGCCAGGTACTGCAGGCTGGTATAACACCGCAGCATTTCATAAATTTGCCGAGCAAGATGGCGTCTATGCCAAGAGCATCAATGGAGATGCTTTCTCCGACGAGATAAAAGACAAGGCCATTGCCACCATTAAAGAAGATATGGGTCAGATAGATCTAGTGATCTACAGCTTGGCGGCACCGCGTCGCCAGCACCCAAAGACTGGGGAAGTGTTTAACTCAACGCTCAAGCCGGTCGGCAAGAACATTACAATGCGCGGTATTAATACCGACAAAGAAGAGATTCAAGAATTTAGCATGGAAGCCGCTAACCAAAAGGAAATTGACGACACAGTCGCGGTAATGGGCGGCGAAGATTGGCAGATGTGGATGGATGCTCTGGCTGATGCCGGGGTATTGGCCGAGGGTGCCAAAACAACAGCCTTTACCTATATTGGCGAGAAGATCACCTGGGACCTCTACTGGGATGGCACCATTGGTCAGGCTAAGAAAGATTTGGATACGCGGGTTATAGGCATTCGTGAAAAGCTTGCTGCCCATGGTGGTGATGCTCGGGTATCGGTATTAAAAGGCGTTGTGACTCAGGCAAGTTCTGCTATTCCTATTATGCCCCTGTACCTCTCCATGTTATTTAAAGAGATGAAAAACAACGGCACCAACGAAGGCTGCATTGAACAGCTGTATCGACTATTTACTGAGTGCCTGTACAACGATAGCCCAAGGACAGATGAAGAGGGTCGCTTGCGCGTCGATGAGTTAGAGATGGATCCAGAGGTTCAGGCGGCGGTCGCCAGTGCCTGGTCTAATATCAGCACAGAAAACCTAATCGAAACCACAGACTTTAGAGGTTACAAGCAGGAGTTTTTGAAACTGTTTGGCTTTGAAGTCGATGGCGTCGATTACGAGGCCGAGGTTAATCCCGAAGTAGAGATTGGCAATCTTGTTTAAATCATTAATGCGGTAGTTGTAGATGAAATCGAAGGCGACACAGTTTAAATGGTCATTACTGCATCCTCGGCACTGGTTGCTGTGGCTGGCATTTGGGCTGTGGCGACTGATTACTGCGCTGCCTTACTCAATACTATTGTTATTGGGTAAAGGTCTGGGCCTGCTGGTACACAGCTTTCCCAGCCGTCGTAAAACCATTGCCCTGCGCAATATTCAACTATGCTTTCCCGAGCTAACCGACCAAGAGCACCGCGACATGTTGCGGGCCAACCTGATCAATGTCGGTATGGCTGTCATGGAAGTGGGCATGGCCTGGTGGTGGTCTAAAAAACGCTTTAGTAAATTATTACAGTTTGAAGGCCTAGAACATTTAGAAGTTCTCGAAGGTCGCGGGGTGATGCTGCTGGGTATCCACTACACCACCTTAGAGATTGGCTGTGCGGGTATTTCCAGCGTTTTTCAAATGGATGGTATGTATCGCGCCCACGGTAACCCTGTGTATGATTTTTTACAGGCCCGGGGTCGACTTCATCAGGGCATTGGTAACGGCGTTGTGTTTGAACGCCGGGATGTTCGCGGCACTATGAAAGCCTTAAAAGGCGGCCGCTCTATGTGGTATGGGCCCGATCAGGACTACGGTTTAGGGCAGGGCCTATTTGCACCGTTCTTTGGTATTCAGGCCGCGACGGTGTATGCCACAGCCAGATTTGCGCAAAAGACGGGTGCCGCTGTGGTGCCCTTTAGCCATATCAGGTTGCCTGGAACCCAGGGTTACAAAATTACGGTTCATCCGGCGCTCGAGAATTTCCCTACGGGCGATGACCTGGTGGATGCGACTCGTATTAATAAAATTATTGAAGAGTTTGTGCTGCTAAAGCCCGAACAGTATCTGTGGGTGCACCGACGGTTTAAGAATCGACCAGAGGGAGAAGCTGATCTCTACCAGATGCCACGCAGAAAAAGAAGTGAGAGAAAAGGGTCTTAGGGGGTTGTGCACCCAGGGCAAAGCCATTGGCTAGCAGAGCCTTTGGAAAGCAGGTTTCCCTTGTGTCGCGGGAATCCCAACAGTAACATTGGGCGCTGTTAAAGGCAGCGTTATTAGTAAGGAAGATAGATGATAAGCGGAAGTATTGTCGCACTGGTTACCCCCATGCATTCAGATTCTCTGGAGGTAGACTGGGAGGCGCTTAAACGACTAGTAGAGTGGCATATTGAGCAGGGTACTAGCAGCATTGTTGCTGTGGGTACGACCGGCGAATCGGCAACCCTAAGTGTTACCGAGCACAGTGCCGTGATTCGCTTCGTGGTCGAAGTAGCCGCTCAGCGCATTCCTATTATTGCCGGTACTGGTGCCAACAGCACTCGCGAGGCTATTGAACTGACTCGGGGTGCCAAAGAAGCGGGCGCCGACGCCTGTCTGCTAGTCACTCCATACTACAATAAGCCGACCCAAGAGGGCTTGTATCAGCATTACAAAGCGATTGCTGAAGCGGTGTCCATAGACCAAATTCTTTACAATGTTCCCGGGCGCACTGCCTGCGATATGTTGCCTGAGACTGTCCTAAGACTTAGCGCGATTGATAACATTATTGGTATTAAAGAGGCTACGGGCGACCTCCAGCGTGGGGCGCAGCTAATCAAACAATGCCCAGCTGATTTTGCTATTTATTCCGGTGATGACCACACCGCTCGTGAGTTGATGCTGATGGGTGGTAAAGGGGATATTTCGGTTACTGCCAATGTGACACCAAAATTAATGGCGGAGCTATGTGCCGCGGCACTAGCAGGCGATGCAGAGACTGCCGGGCATATTGACGGGGTTTTAAAGCCCATTCACGATGCCATGTTTGTTGAAGCTAACCCGATACCCGTTAAGTGGGCCCTGACAGAGATGGGTATGATGCAAAGCGCCATCAGGTTGCCTATGACCAATCTGTCTACAGAATATCAAGCCGATGTGCGCCAAGTATTGAAGGGCGCCAAACTAATTTAACACTTACTTATTGTCCTTGGCTTAAGGCCAATGACAGCCTAAAGGGGCACAACGCCAACATGAAAACATTGAATATTGGATTGACTGCAGTTTTAGTTTTAAGTCTTGCTGGTTGCAGTTGGTTGGGTCTAAGAGACCGTGGCAATGATTATTTGCTGGCCGAGGAAACTGAGCCAACAGTGATTCCTGCTGAGATGCAGGTTGATCGCGCGGCAGCTCTAGGGCAGCTTTATCCTATTCCGTTGATTCCCACCACGTCTGTTGAGGCAGAGGGCTTTGAAGTTCCTCGACCACAGCCGGCCTCGGTGAATACCTTTGAGCAGCTAGTCAAAATCCAGACTGTTGATGGCCGCCGCTGGGTACTTATTAATATTTCTCCCAGTGAAAGCTGGCCGCGAGTTCGCAACCTATTAAACCGCAATGGTATTCCGTCTGCGCTAGCAGAGGGATCTACAGGCATCATTGAAACCGTTTGGGTCACCTTTAATTCTGACGAAGAAAATAGTCATAGATTCCGTTTCTCTATCGCGCCCGGAGTACAGATTGATAGCACCGAGATATCCGCGCTGCACCAGGAAGTGGCCCGTGGATCAGAAGAGGGCGCGTTATGGCCAGACATGTCCAACAGCGACAGCCGTGAACAGGATTTGTTGACTATCGTGGCCAATGACCTAGCGTCGGCCGAAAACTTTGCCAGCGTATCTTTGCTAGCTCAGAAAATCGGCGGTGACGCTAAAGTAGAAGTCATAACCCCCGCAGCTGCAGACCCCTACGTTCTGGTTAAGCTGGGCTTTGACCGCTCTTGGGCTTCTATCAGCTACGCTGCCGCTCGCGGTGGTTTTGTGATCGTTGATCAAAATCGCAGTGAAGGCGTTATGTACGTCAATTACACAAAGCCAAGCGAAGTTGAAGAAGGGTTTTTCAGTGGCTGGTTTGGTGGCTCTGACAGCGATGTGCTAAAAACCAACTATCGGGTTTTAATTGAAACCGTTGGTGCCAATGTTGAAGTGCGAATCGTGGGTGCCGAGGGCGAGAGCCTGGGCCAAGCAGAGTCTCTGCGCCTATTGAAGGTTTTACGTTCGAACATGTCCTGAGTTAAGGCCATGCGGTTTGCATCTCTGGGCAGTGGCAGCAAAGGTAATTCGACGCTAATAGAGTGGCGTGACACCTGTATTATGCTCGACTGTGGTTTCTCGATTAAGGACACCACCCAGAGGCTGGCCAAGCTAGGCAAGACACCAGAGGATATCAGCGCCATCCTGGTGACCCACGAGCACAGCGACCACTGGAAGGGCGTTGTGCCTCTGTCCAATAAGTTCTCTATCAAGGTCTATCTGACGGCAGGCTGCCTAAAGAGCCAAGAACTAAAGACACAGACCAAAATCCCCACCACCAATTTGCATATTATTGACAGTCACCAGCAGTTTGATGTGGGTGATATCCGTGTAACCCCCGTTCCTGTCCCACACGACGCGCGAGAGCCAGTTCAGTACCTATTTAATAGTCCGAGCCACAAGCTGGGTATATTGACTGATATAGGCTCTTTGACGCCCCATGTGGAATCTCAATACGCCAATTGTGATGGTTTGCTAGTCGAAGCCAACCACGACCTCGATATGCTGGCCGCTGGATCTTACCCAGCATTCTTAAAAGAGCGTGTCGGGGGGCAGTGGGGCCATCTCAATAATCAGCAAACCGCACGACTTATTTCGAAAGTTGAGCAGGATCGACTTCAACATTTGGTGATTGGTCATATCAGTGAAAAAAATAATTGCGTGGACTTAGTCAAGCGAGAGATAGAAGCTGTCTACCAGGGTAGAGATGGAGCCGGCGAGGTATTCTATGCGTGCCAGCAAGAGGGCTTTGATTGGCTGAATCTAAAATAAGACCATTTTATTGGGTGTTTTTAGGCCTTTCTAATAGGCCGTGAAGCACTTTTTTTTGGCGGAGGCAACAATTAACAGGCCGCTTGTTAATTTATTTCAATCTTATTTTCGGTTTTTTTCCACAGATAGCCTGTTCTTTTAAAAACTATTTTAAGAAACCGCGCTAAGTCATTGATTTTTGTCGGAGATTTATGTAAGTCATTGATTTTAAATGTATTTTTTATATGGTCAAAAATTAACCAATCTAACAAAAGCGCCCGCTTTTTGTGGCTTTGAACTAGTTGTTCTCTGGTTCATCCACAAAGTTATCCACAGCTTCTGTGGATAAAAATTGCACCATTTTGACGCGACTAGACGCAAAGCCCCGAGCTGTCTAGTTGCCTAATAATTACTGAAGGCAATTTTCGTTACTGGAGACCTTATTGAGCAGTAGTTTGCTTAGAGCCTCTAGGTCTTTGCATTTTATATTGGGATTTCCAGCCAGATTAACCTGCTTTAACTCGCCTAAAAACATCAAGGGCTTGATATCGATAATTTCATTATTGGATAAATTAATGCTGTTTAGCTGGGTAAATCGTACCAGCCCTGATAAATCGTTAATGCCCCCATAGGTACAAATAATGTTGGTGAGCTGCTCTGCGCTGGTAATTTTTTGGTCAATAATCGTCTGTTTAATACAGCTATTAAGACCGGAATCGGGGATTTTATAGTCAGTAAATAGCACAGGTGGGCTATAGAGTTCACGATCGTTGAGTTTCACCTGGTAGCGATCACACCCACATAGTAGTAACAAGGTTGGGACCATGATTACTGCGAGAAATTTTTTCATAGACGGAGCGCCTCCTAAGCCGTTGAGCCCTTAAATCCTTTAAGGTTTATGGCCCTGTTAGGCCAGTATATGTGGTTAAATAACGCCATGACCAGCATTAAAATTTCCTTCACTGAATCTCATCTTCAGCCCTTGGCAGAACAGCTTGGGCGATCACTTGTGCTCCCGGTTATCAACGCTCAAGAGGTGGACAATATGTGTCGGGCAGCGGCTTCTGCGCAAGAGAACCCAGGCTTTCTTTTGGAGTTCGATTTGCATGGGCTGTCGCTATTGCCGGTTAAGCGCAAACAGCATGGGCCGATTAGATGTGAATTTGATAGCGGCGCCAATACACATAGGCGCAAATTTGGTGGTGGCAATGGTCAAGCCATAGCCAAGGCTGTTGGGGTTTCGGGCAAGTTTTCACCCCGAGTCGTTGACCTCACTGCAGGCTTAGGTGGCGATGCTTTTGTACTGGCCAGTTTGGGCTGCGAGATGACTTTGTTAGAGCGCAACCCGATTGTGCACAGCTTACTCAGAGATGGCTTAGATCGAGCTATAGCGGCTGGTGCCGACGACTCGGAGCTCGCACAGATCATGAGTCGAGTCTCGTTGATCGAACAGGACTCTAAGTCTTATCTCAGCCATTTGGCCCCTGAGAACTATGCGGACATCATCTATCTTGATCCCATGTTTCCCGAGCGCAAAAAATCGGCTAAGGCCAAAAAAGAGATGCAGGCCTTTCATGGCATTGTTGGAGCCGATGATGACGCTGCGGGACTGTTAGAGCTGGCTTTAGAGCGGGCGCATTTTCGGGTTGTGGTCAAACGTTCTGCGAGCGCAGAACATTTAGGAGGCATTGCGCCAACCTATTCACTTGAGGGTAAATCAACTAGGTTCGATATTTTTGCTCTTAACAAACTGCCCACTTAATACTCCAGTTAGTCTGTCAATTAAGCCTCAATTACGTCCCAAATTCCTAACGTCGGCCCATTACCAGATAGTTGCCAGCTGCCACCAACACAAATCCCAGTCCTGCCATCAAGCTCCATTGATAGTCTTCAAAGATAGTAGATATCAAAATAGCCACAAAGGGTATCAGTAGGCCGCTATAGCTTGCCTTTTCCGGCCCCATAATCACCAGCAACTTTAGGTAGGCACCAAATGCCAGAATAGTGCCAAAGATAGACAGATAGACAAGCGATGCAACATATTCAAAGGAGTTATCAAAACTAAAGCTAGCGCCACTAACCAGGGCAATAATCACTAGCGCCAGGGAGCCATACAGCGTTCCCCAAGCATTTATGCTCCATACTGATGTACCCAGTAGCCCGTTTCGAGTTGCGGCGATATTACCCAGAGAGGCAATAAATACTGCGGTAAAGGCTAACATAAAGCCTTTCAGTGCAGTCCCTGTGTTCGAAAACTTTAAGAGCTCTGGGTAGAACAGCAAGCAGATACCGCTGAGCCCAATAATACCGCCGACAATAGAGTTGATGGCGATAGGGCGCTTGAGGAAAATACGACCATTAACAATATTAAAGAACACGATTAATGAAAAGATAATCGCGATAATGCCGCTGGGTAAATAGAGCTCAGAATGATAGATCGCCCAGTAGTTAAGTCCAAACAGGCAAACTCCTTGTAAGGCCATAAAGCCGTGTTCTTTAAGGCCAAAGTTTAGGGGGATCTTACGAATCTTACAGAGTCCAAACAGCAACGCAGAGGCCAGGCTCATTCGGTAGATAACCGATACCAAAGGATCAACGGTGCCAAGCTGATAGGTAATAGCGATCCAGGTAGAGCCCCAGATCAATACTGTGGAGACATAAAGAAAAGCGCTGGTGGCGTTCATGGTGCTTTTACAGGGGCGTCATGAAGATCCGCTTCCACAAACAGCTTTTCCAGCATTGTTTGGTAGATAGAAGTCAGTGTGTCCAAATCTGCAATATTGACGTTTTCATCGACCTGATGGATTGTCGCGTTTGTCGGGCCAAGTTCAACAACCTGAGTACCCATAAGTGCGATAAAACGACCATCCGATGTGCCTCCGGCTGTCGATAATTCAGTATCTAAGCCAGTCACCTGCTTAATACTAGCTACTGCGGCATCTACTAACTCGCCTTCTGGCGTGAGGAATGCCTGACCACTGAGATTCCAATCTAACTCATAATCTAAATGGTGTTTATCAAGAATAGCTTCTGTGCGATCGCGCAGCTGCTGATCGGTAACTTCGGTAGAAAAACGGAAATTAAAGACTACCTCTAACTCACCTGGGATGACATTGGTTGCCCCGGTGCCGCCATTGATATTTGATATTTGGAAGCTAGTTGCAGGGAAAAATTGGTTGCCCTGATCCCAGGTTTCGGCTGCTAGCTCTGTGAGCGCGGGTACAGCGGTATGAATCGGATTGCTGGCCAGATGGGGGTAGGCAACGTGACCCTGCAGCCCTTTCACACGCATGGTGCAGCCAAGAGAACCACGGCGGCCATTCTTAATCACATCACCACACTGGGCTGTGCTCGATGGTTCACCGACCAGACAGTAATCTGGGGTAATATTTTGCTGCTGCAGCCACTCAACCACTTTGACTGTGCCATTTTTGGCCGGACCTTCTTCGTCACTAGTAATTAAAAAAGCGATGCGTCCATTATGGTGCGGATACTCTGTTACAAACTGTTCAACGGCGACAATCATTGCTGCCAGTGAGCCCTTCATATCAGCAGCGCCACGACCATAGAGCTGGCCATCAACTGTGGTGGGCTCAAAAGGAGGGCTACGCCAGTTGGCTTCTGGGCCAGTTGGCACAACATCTGTGTGTCCTGCAAAGCAGAGAATAGGGCCCTGGTCGCCACGGATCGCCCAGAAATTATCCACGTCTTCGAAGCGCAGGCTGGTCAGTGTAAAGCCAAGCGCCTCGAGGCGGTCAGTCATTAATTTTTGGCACCCTTCGTCATGCGGAGTAACCGATGATCTAGCGATGAGCTGCTTGGTTAATGCAAGCGTCGGCGAGTCAATGGACATGATAGAAACCTTTACAATGTTGAAGTGCGCTGATGAGCCGCTATTGTAGTGGTCATTTGTTTTATAGGCTATATAGCCGTGGGTTTGTTTTTAACCGAATAGCGTAAATAGCTGTGACTGAAATCTTGGATCCTAGTAATCAGCTTAAAACAGACAAAAAAAAGGCCCCCTGAAGGACCTTTAAGCTTTTAGTGCTAGGAGCTACTATTCAGAACAATCTAGGCCTGCATAACCCGATTGCTAGGATTGCGTCGTGCTAATCCGATCAGTCCAACAAACATTGAACCAAATAAGAAGATTGCACTGGGAATAGGTGTGGCTATTGGCGCCATGGGAGCAAAATATTCTGACTTAAAGTCTGTGGCGGTGTAGACCGTCATGCTGTCACTCCAGTTGTAGTTATCAACATAGCCGTAACCAGCAGTTGCATAGTTGTAGACGTATGTTGCTAAAGAACTCAGCTTGGCTTTCTTGCCAAAGATCTTCCATGAGGCCTGGTTGATGGCGGCATTCCATGCCGTGTTAGAGCTGGTTGGACTATCGGAAAAGTCCATATAGCTAAATATATAACCTACCTGATTATACTTTTTAGCATCTCCAGCTTTTTTGTTGTACTTGCCTCCGCCAGCCTGAACGTCGCTATAAGAGTTAACGGTTGCAGTCCATGTTTTGCCCGACTTGGGCGGCTTTGATTTGGTATTCATCGCGTAAGTGCTAACGCCATCAATAGTCAGTTCATGTAACCCCGCATTGCTGCTAGAGGTTCCACTATTTTCGTAGGTAATTTCGACAGTGCCAGCGATCGCTGTTGACGTTAGAAAAAGCGCCAGTAAGCCACTGGCCAAAATACCTAGGGGGGCACTAATGGGTTTACTCATAGTTGATACTCCTTGTCAGCATCCCGCCAACGCAATGTTCTCTTGATAGGAGCGATTCTATGGCTTGCGAGACATTGCGCAACTAACGGGAGCTTAAAAAGTGAACCAGTTATCATTTTTATACAAACTAGAGCAATGTTGGCTGGAATAGAGACGACCTTTACCTAGGTTTTAACGGCTGTGGTCGTTGTTACTCCGTTGCAGGCGGCTCTTTCGGCTGCTCTTTGGATAGCTCTTTGCTTTGATATTTACTTTGTGCTTTGCGAAGTTGGGCAGACCACAGCTCGGCGTAGTGCCCATCAAGGTCCAACAGGGCCTGATGGTTGCCCTGCTCAACAATAGTGCCATGGTCCAGCACCAGTATTTTGTCGGCGTCGATAATCGTCGAGAGGCGATGAGCAATCACCATACTGCTATGGCCTTGAGATATTTCTTTGAGAGCGGTTAGTATCGATTGCTCAGATTTACTATCTAGAGACGAGGTTGCTTCATCAAAAACCAGTATAGGAGGGCGCTTTAATATGGTGCGAGCAATGGCGACTCGCTGCTTTTCTCCGCCAGATAGCTTCAGTCCGCGTTCGCCAACTCGAGTTTCAACACCTTCGGGTAAGTCGTCTACAAAGGCTTTTAAATGGGCTAGTTGTATTGCTTGATCAACTTCTTGGTCGTTAGCCGATGTGCTGCCGTAGCGTATATTCTCAACAATACTATCGTTAAACAGTACGGTGTCCTGAGGCACTATGCCTATCACTTTTCTAAGGGATTGCTGGCTTACCTCTGCAATATTTTGGCCGTCAATACTAATGCTGCCAGTGCTGGGGTCATAGAAACGAAATAGTAGCTTCACTAGGGAAGATTTCCCCGCGCCGCTGGCACCCACAATGGCGACCTTTTGGCCCGGCTCAATACTAAAGCTAAGGTTCCTGAGTATTGGGCGATTAGCTTGATACTGAAATGACACATTGTCGAATTGAATGCGACCTTGGCTCACTTTTAAGGCAGGTGCGTCCGGGCTGTCTTGCACCTTTGAGCGGAGGTCCATGAGGGCAAACATATTCTCTATATTAGCCATAGACCCTTTGATTTCCCGATAGACAAAACCGAGAAAATTAAGCGGCATAAATAGCTGCATCATAAAGGCGTTAATTAAAACAAAGTCACCGACTGTCATGGTTTGTTCTGCGACTCCCACAGCGGCCAGCCACATCATGGCCGTCATGGCGATAGTGATAATCAAGGCCTGCCCTGTGTTGAGAGAGAGCAGTGAAAGGCGGTTTTTACGTCGCGCTATTTCCCAAGTCTTTAGGGCGCTGTCGTAGCGGTCAGCTTCGAATCCTTCATTGGTAAAATATTTGACGGTTTCATAATTGAGCAGGCTATCTATAGTTCTAGTGCTAGCTTCGTTATCAGCCCTGTTGGCCTCCCGAACAAATTGGGTGCGCCAGTCTGTGGTGACCATAGAGAACCCAATATAGAGAACCACAGAGGTCAGGGTAATGGCCGCAAAAGCGATGCCATAATTATAAAGCAGCAAACCAATCACCAGCGCGATTTCGATGAGAGTAGGCGCTATATTGAACACAAAAAAGCGCATCAAAAAGCTGATGCCATTGGTGCCCCTTTCTATATCTCTAGCCAGTCCACCGGTGCGTCTGTTGAGGTGAAAATCCAAGTCTAGGCTGTGCACATGCTCAAAGACTTGCAGGCCAATACGCCGCATAGCCCGCTCAGTGACGCGGCCGAATACGGTATCGCGAATCTCGCCGAGCATAATCATGGAGAACCGTGCAAAGCCATAGGCCAGCACCAACCCAAGGGGAACAATGATGGGCGTTAGTAAGCTCGCAGTGGCTGGGTCTTGCGTGAAGGTATCGACGATGTTTTTGAGTAAAAATGGGCCGCTGACACTGGCTGCTTTAGACAGTACCAAGCAGCTGACTGCGATAAAGACACGCACCCTGTATTCGAGCAAATAGGGCCAAATAATAGAAAAGACTTTCCAGTTTATTTTGCTTTGAGGCTCTGACCCGGAGTCGCCATGGCGCATATTAGTGCTCTATTTGATTTGATAGGTAGTGGTTGGCAGCTTGTGTTTTAGAGGTCTAAACCAGCATATCTTTTGCCGCGTTGATTTTAGCGGCAAGATAGTCGCTGCCACCACGATCTGGATGCAGGCGTTGCATCAGTCGTTTATGGGCCTTGATAATATCTTCTTTAGAGGCATCGCTCTCTAGGCCCAAAATCTTAAAGGCTTCTTCTTTTGACAAATCTGCATAGCTACTGGGTTGTTCATTGCCTGCTGAACGGTCACTGCTATTGCTGCTTCCGCGCAATGTATATGCCTGCAAAAGGACATAGGCCTCTCGATCAGCCTCTTTTAGCCAAGCGGCTAGATTTTGCAGTTCTTCTGGACTGAGCTCTGACAAGCGCTTGCCAGTATAATCTCCCTGCAACACCTCTCCGTCCATCTTTCTGTTGGCGAAATTAATCTCTACCAACAATGACTGAGAGCGAAACTGCGATGGCGTTGTTTTAAAGCGACTCAAAACGTTGACCAGCGGCAGTGCACGCAGGCCTAGGGCTAAAACACCTTTGCCTATGGGTATGAGTGCGGCAAGCCCAGCGCCCAGCCAATGCATTCGACCTGTAGCCACCAGCACAATGGATAGACCCAGCACAGTCCAAAAGGCGGTGCGCCACAGGAATGACCTACGTTTGTCATCGGGTTGACGCTTTAATACTGACCACCAATACCAAATGGACAGGGCAATAGCGACAAGGAGGAGTAATCTGGGCATAGGTATTTTTCGGTAATTTAGGACTGAGCGAACAATACCTTTTTCTAAGCTTCAGGGCGAGCCAAACTTGGCTTGGTTTAAGTCAGGGCGTTGGTTTAACGTTGCGTGCTAACTGAGCTTTTTGTTAGGAATAGATGATCAACGGACTAGGCTGTTTATTCGGCATACTATTAGCAATCGTCAGTTTTTTAGAGGGCTAAGAATAGTTTTTATCGAGAATTAGAATGTTATCTGTTTTTTCTTTGATATCTCGCATGTTTCTGTCGAAGGTATGGCTTTTATTAGCAACCCATTGTGAGAACATCTGCAAACCAATAGTGGTGCTATCTATCTCGTGGCTTTCTTGTTTGATGAGATCGTTGAACGCCTCTGACATAAAAGCACAGTCAGTACTAAAATCAGAGAGTTCTTTTTTAAAGGATTTTATTTCACGAATAAGTAGGTGGCGTTGAAAGCTTAATCTATCCATAGGCTGTTGCTCCGATTATGGAGCAATACTGACAGTATTATTTGGCAGAATCAAGCTCCTTGCAGGGAGCACAATAAATGAACATAGTAGGTCCAAAAGTAAAAGAAATTAGAGCTTCGAAACGGATGACCCAAGAAGCTTTGGCAGCGCGCTGTAATATCAATAAATGGGATATAAGCCGCAGTACTCTGGCAAAAATTGAAGCCCAGGTACGCAGGGTGACGGATAGCGAAGTGGCGGTTTTAGCCGAGGCGCTAAAAGTAGATATTAGGGAGCTCTATAATTCAGACTGCCTAAAGGCCGGCAATCATCGTCGCAAAAACGATGTTCTGATATAAACAGCTCTTATATAAAGCAGCTCTATTTAAAAACTTGGCTAAAAAAAGCCCCTACACAGCTAGACTGGGCAGGGGCTATCTTGTTCTTAGCCAAACTAGCCTAAACGCTTCTTCAGTGTCTCGCGCAGTTTATCGGCCATAGCAACCAACGATCGCTCTGTTGTTTCCCAGTCGATGCAGGCATCAGTGACTGACACGCCGTATTTCATTTCATCTGGGTTACTCGATAGTTTTTGGCTGCCGCCATTAAGATGGCTCTCTATCATTACACCAATAATCGAGTTGTTACCTTCAAGAATTTGGTTAGACACATTCTCAAGTACCAGTGGCTGCAGATTATGGTCTTTGTTTGAATTTGCATGACTGCAATCCACCATAATATTGGCTGCGATTCCAGCCTGTTCAAGCTCTTGCTCACAGATGGATACGCTGACCGAATCATAGTTTGGTTTGCCATTGCCACCGCGCAGTACTACGTGGGCGTAGGGATTGCCGCGAGTAGTAATAATCGATACACGCCCATCTGAGTTAATACCCAAAAATCGATGAGGGCTAGCGACTGACTGCAGTGCATTGATAGCGACAGTTAGACTGCCATCGGTACCATTTTTAAAACCAACGGAAGAGGAAAGGCCAGAGGCCATTTCTCTGTGGGTCTGGGATTCTGTTGTGCGCGCACCAATGGCCGACCAAGAAATTAGGTCCTGGAGGTACTGGGGCGAAATCGGGTCGAGAGCTTCGGTTGCTGTGGGCAGACCAATCTCAAGAACATCGTGCAAAAGCTTACGACCAATATGCAGACCATCGGTGATCTTGAAAGAGTCGTTCATAAAGGGATCATTGATCAAACCTTTCCAGCCAACCGTGGTGCGGGGCTTTTCGAAATAAACGCGCATGACGATTAGCAGGCTGTCGCTCACTTTGTCGGCCAGTGCCTTAAGGCGCAAAGCATATTCATTGGCGGCGTCAAGATCGTGAATAGAGCAGGGGCCCACCACGACAATAATGCGGTGATCTTTGCGTTCGAGAATATTCTCGATAGCCTTGCGACCCTGTGAAATGGTCTCACGAGCCTTATCTGATATAGGTATAGCGCGCTTTAACTCTGCAGGCGTAATCAGAATCTCTGGTGGCTCGATATTAATATTTTCTACTGCGTGGGGATCCATGTCGGAGTTCCTACCATTTAACGTGATTTTAGCTGGGCCGCTATTGTACTTAAAAATGGAGATTTATGAAGGTTAATCCGTGTTGACCTCAACAAACATAGGTATTTGAGGGAAGTAGAGGGCGCTCTTTACTGGCCTTTCAGGGTTTGTTTCCATTCCGCGGTACAAATTTGCGTAATGTTTGAGTTGTGCTTGGTAGGCGCCGGTCTGCCTAAGGGCAAAGTTTTGCTCAGACTCATCTGGGCCTGGGCGTGACATTTTGTAATCAATGATCCAGCGAATAGACTGGTCAACGAAGGTGCGATCAATAATGGAGGTTGAGATGGCTCTAGCTTGGATGCTGGTTTGGCTACTAATTTGGCCATCAATTTCGCCATCAATTTGGCTATCAAGTTCGCTATTGGCATCGCCATCGCCATTTATGTCATTCTGAACATAACCCAGAGCCTGTTCGCAATGTGCCTGTTTATGGGAGTCCAAAATCCAAAGCCCTGTGGGGTCAGCCAGCATGGTCTTTACCGCCTTGGCCAGCTCCGCTAACTCTTCCTCGGTGACAATCATGCCAAGTTGCTTGAGCTGTGCTGCCCAGGCAACAGATAGTTTGTTTAGACGCTGCTGGGGCCATTGCGCAAGACCCTCTGTGGCAAACTGTTTTAACGACCTATGGAGTACGGTCCCTAGATGCCGAGACCGCATGCCTATTGTAACGTCCATATTGGTTACTGGCTCTTCACTGGCCTTAGATTCTGTGCCAAATCCCAACCCATTAGTGGGCAATGATTGGGTTACAAAAGTGCCTGGCAGTCTGCGCAAAGTGTTTGCAGCTTTGAGAGACCTGCTTTCTGATTCTACCGTGGGGTCTCTTTCTAGGATGCTATCTGACTCGTCTAGGTCGATTACCGGGTAATCTTGAGCGCTGATCCCCTGTTCAATCGTCTTCCAGATAGGAGCCAAGAGGGTGCCTTGCGAGGGTTTTTTATAGCTATCTTTTTCTTCCTTTAGCTCGGCAAATAGATAGAGTTTACGGATTGCACGAGTGGCTGCTACATACAAAATTCTGGCGTTTTCGAGACGCGATTTAACCCCATCCTCATATTTGAGATATTGATAGATCGTATCGTCTTCTTCGTCATGGGCACCCAGTGGGGCCATCATCAATGTGGCCTCATTGTATTCGTTGACCTGCTCATGCCAACGCAGCAGAGGTTTGTCGCTGAACCCAGAGGCGCTGGTTAAACCAGGCAAAAAGACATGGTCAAACTCTAGCCCCTTGGATTTGTGGATTGTCATAATCTGGATGACAGCAGTATTAGAGGCTTTTGAGACTGATGACAGTTCGGCTGATGGCGCAGCATAGAGTTTGCCTGCGGCTTTCTGAAACCCCGCCCAGTCCGATATCTTGGCGGCAGCCTGCCACTTCTCCAAAAGATCCAAATAGGTGCGAACATCGGTTAAATCATTACTACTACTATCAATAGAAGCTGGGCCTCCTAGGGCAGTCCATAGGGACTCCACGGAATTACGCAGGTTGCCTCTGCCGCGACTGTGCCATGCCTGCAATAAAATGGGCGTCACTCTTGCTAGGGTTTGAAGGCCCTGCGGTGTAAGCCCTTCAGGGAGCCGTCCCATATCAAATGCCTGCAAGCGGTCCAATATGGCTTCCGGCTTTTTACGGCCTTTGTTACCGGAATTAGAGATCAATAATAAGTCGGCTAAACCCAGCCCGCAGAATGGCGCGCGCAGGACTGCCAGCCAGGCAATTCGATCGGCTGGAGAGATAAGTGCTCTGGTGAGTGACAGTAAATCGACCACGGGCATGCGACTGGCCAGTGGTGTGATCTCGATCGCTTGCCAATGAAGGTTGTTCTCCCTCAGGGCTGGAATTATCGATGCCAGATGGCCTCGGCTGCGCACTAATATAGCAATCGATTGCTCACTGTTACTCTCTGCCAATTCCCGACATTCGGCCGCTATATACTGGGCCTCGGTTTCTTTATAACCCTCTTTACTTGGAGCGGTAAAACCTTGAAAGCTAACCGCTGGGGCCTCTTCACCGGATTTAAATGCAACAGATGGGCTGTAGGGAATAGCGCCGCGACTACTGTCTGCTTCGGCGGGGAAGGCCTCTGCAAAAGCATGGTTTACCCAATCAATAATGCCTTTTTGGGAGCGAAAGTTAGTGCTGAGGCTCAGTGGCGTACATTGCACAGGGCCAATAGGATAGCGCTGAGCATTGAGAAACAGCCCTACGTTGGCATTACGAAAACGATAGAGTGACTGCATGGCGTCGCCCACTAAAAATAAGGTCCGGCCATCGTCAGGCTGCCAGCCGGCAATCAGCCGCTCAAGCAAAAGTATTTGCGAGCCTGAGGTGTCTTGAAACTCGTCCACGAGAATGTGCTTCAGCTGATAGTCAAGACGCAGGGTAATATCAGAGATCGATTCATCTTCTGGTGACTGGTTTAATGCCTCTAGTGATGCGAGAGTAATAGCTGCGTAATCGCAGGTACCCTGCTGCAAAAATAGCTGGTTTAGCTGCTTTGCTAGCACTGGTAGCAGGTGACCTAGTGCATCTAAGAGTATTTGCTGAGGGCGACTGATTTCTGTATCTGGTAAATGCAGAGTATTGATGATCGCTTCATGAATTTCGGGAAAATCATTGCGCCAAGCTAGCAGCGTCAGCATGCGTGCTTTGGCTTCTTTCTCTTCGGCTGGAAACCCGTCTCGCTTGTCGACCTTCTTACGAGGGCTTTGGCTTTTAGTGACAAACAGGCTTAGGAGTACCTTCCACTGTTTGATCCCTAGCAGGTTGGGTTCGGGTAACTCGTCAATACCAGCCAGCTCGGCTAGGGGTGAGCTACTGTCGTCTGGCAGGTGACGGGCGGCAAAATCGCCTAGGGCAATAAGCTCCCCAGCAATGGGTGCCAGCGCCGTTTCGAGCTGCAATAAATTGAGGCCAATAATTTGTTCGATGACCTGCTCGAAGTATTGGTGATTGTCTCTGGCGCTAAATATGTACGGCAGCCATTGGTCACGTTTGCCGAGCATATCGGCGAGCAGTGTTTCACAACGTGGTAGATCATTACCCGCATGGGCTGTGAGTACCCGCAGATGAAGACCTATGTCCGAGTCCTCTTCAAGGTGGCCTAATAGGTCGCGGGCTGCAGCCTCATAAAGTGGCTCGGGGTTTTCAATCGGTTCCGGCAGCTCGCCAATGGTGGTTTCTAGAGCGAATTGTTGAGCAACATAACGACAAAAACTGTCGATGGTCTGTATGCGCAATCGCGCCGGCATATCTAAGAGGCCCCAGCCTAGCTGTTCGTTGCGCTCTAGCGCTGCAGTTGCTAGATCCCATGTCTGGGCCTCATAGCTGTCAGCAGGCCTTGGGGAATAAGCAGCACTCTGAAGGGCACTGTGGACACGGCTGGCCATTTCCCCCGCGGCTTTACGGGTAAAAGTGATACAGAGTATTTCTTCGGGATTCTCGACGCTACAAAGTAGGCGCAGTAGTCGCTGAGTAATCAGGCCGGTTTTACCAGATCCAGCGGGAGCGCTGACAATAAAACTGCCTCTTGGGTCTAGTGCCTGTAGCCTTTCTTGTTGGTCACTCATAAGTCGCTCTCGCTGCTAGGGGTGACGCTACTATATTTAGGCGCAACGTAAACAGGACTGTTTGAATCGAGAGCAGCCTGAATATCTGCCTGCTCAGACCAGCGGTTAAGAGGCAACAAATCATCTTGGTAGCGGAACCCACCTTGGTCATAAACCTCCACCGCAGCATTGCCTGAGGCAAATTCATTGGCCAAATTAGACAGGGCATCGCGCCACTGATTAACCTGTCCCGGCCAGTCATTCAATGGCTTTTCTTCGGGAATAAGCTGGCTATCGCTATGGCCCGCAAACTTAATCTTGCCCCCTTTGATCTGCGCAAAGGCACAGCCATTTGCCTCTGGGTCGCTGGCTAAAACATAGAGGGGTAACTGTGGGTCCTTGGGCCGTTCACCCATCCAGTTGCCTGGGGTTACCATGCCGGTTTTGTAATCGACGACTAATAACTTATCACCGATTTTGTCGACCCGGTCTAGACGCATGGTGATCTCTAAATCACCGAACTTGATACTTGCGAGTTGTTCTCTTGCGACCACATCAAAAGGTTGGCGCTGCTTTTCTTCTTCGAGCCATTGGCCGATTAATTTCTCGAGCCTTTGCTGTTCAAGCTGCCGATAATGAACACCTTGCAATACGGGGTGGGACTTACCGTATTGGTCTAGGGCGCCTGCAATGGCCTCGCTGAGCTGCTCGTCGATCTGCTGCTCTGAAAGGGATTGAAGTGTAGTTGAGTTTTCCCAGTTGCCCCAGAGTCTAAACATCACTTCATGGAGCAATGAGCCACGGTCGGCGGCAGACATACCATGGCTGGGTTCTTCTAAGGATTCGGCCCACAGCCTGTGAATGGCAAAGGCGTTAAACGGGCAAAGGGATTGGTTCTTTAACAGGCTTGCACCACCACGGATTTTTTCGTTACTGGGCTTGAAGGCGGGACCTAGATCTTGCAAAATTTCTAGGGCATTTTCCTGGTACAGCCAAACCGGATGGTCTGTGGAACTGGTAGGCAAACTGTCAGGGCTTAATATGGGCAGGTTACGCAGTAGGGGGCTTGGCTCAAGTATTTCTTCGCCACGCTGCTCGGGGTAGCTGAGAATCAAATTGTTGGCGTTAGCTTGAAAGCCTTGCAGTAATTCGTTGGCAATCTCGAGTTCTCTCTGGGGCAGAGCGTGGGGCATCTGATGTTGCCGCTGAAAGTCCGCAGGTAACATAGGGTTAATGGCGACAGAAGCCGGAAAGTTTTGGCTAGTCATATCCACAATCCACAGCTGATCAAAACGTAGGCCCGAGGCTTCGAGTAACCCGAGAACTTGCAGCGGTGCATCACCGGTCTGCGGGTGAAATACCTTGTCTTGTGCGAGCTGCTGAAGATGCTTAATAGCGGTGGCTATACCGACCTCAAAGTTTAGATTATCGAGTTCCGATAGCTGCTCTAATAAGTTTTTCCATTGCTGGCGCTGCTGATATTCAACACTGTTAAGGCTGCGTTTACCGGGCCAGCCCATGCTGTGAAGAAATTCATCAAAGAACCCTGCCCAATCGGCAAAGCTTTTTAACCCACCAGATTGCTGCCGTTGCTTCTGCTGGAGCTCTAGGAGTGGTTGCAGTATTGCCTGCATCCCCTCGTTTTCAAGAGAATCTATCTCACTATCACTATCACTATCACTATCACTATCACTATCACTATCACTATCACTAAGGGCGTAAATAAACTGATCGAGGGTAAAGTCAAAGCGTCTTGTTTTGCGCAGGGCTAACTCAATATCCACGCGGCTCTGTACAGGGAGCTGGGCCAGCATTGAGTAGGGGGAATAGAGTAAATCCAGCCATTCTTGCAAAGGTCTGCTGTAGCGAAATAAGCCAAGCAGTTCCAGAGCAGCTTGCACAAGGGCAGTGTCGGCGAGGGCGACACCAGCCGAGATATTCACGGCGACGTCTGACTGCTGAGACTGCAAGGCCTCAGAGATCACTCGAGCACATTGAGATAGCTGGTTATTAAGGTCTGGTATCACTAGGCCAATACGCTGATTGGGATTGCCCGCTAGAGCGACTGCGGCCCAGTTCGCGGCTGTTGCTAGTTCTTTTTGAGGGTCTGCACAGCTAAGGATGGAGCAGCTAAGGATGGCGCAGCTATTTGTACCAGTCCCTCTGGCCGCTGTTTCCGTCCCAAGATTTTCGCTGTGGGGCCGCAGGTGCTTTACATTTGTGGAGGCATTACCCAAAACTGCAGATTGCAGGGGAGGGATAGACTGAAACCCATACAGCAGGATGGTTTCCTCTCGGGGCAGCGCCTGTTGAACAAAACCCTGACTGACAAGCTGCCAGCTCTCGGCAGCAGTGACTAATCTATTTCGCTTAAGCAATGCATCGAACTGGCTGGCCCAACGAACAAAATGGCTGACTGCTGGGGTATCCGCTGGTACTTGCTCCACTTTAAGTTGCCAGTTTTGCAACATTGCCAAGGTTTTTTCTGCAGTTTTACTGTAGTTGCCCTTTAGCTCTGGGTCTTGCTCAGTAATAGCTCGATCCCAGTAGTAGCGGCTCTGTTGATTGCCGAGTATCGAAAGCCCCTCTACAAGATCATGATTTTGGTCTTGCAACTCATCCCAGCACTGCCGCAGCCAATGGTCCATAGAAAACACCCGTGGTGCTTTCCAGACCTTTTTCTCTCCAGCCATCAGCTGTCCCCATGCCTTAGTTATCTGCGCTGCAAGGCGTTGATTTGAGGTCAGAATAAGCTGGTCGGCACAGATGCCGTCGCGGAATGTAGTTATATCAATTAATGGCGGTAGCATTAGTGGCTCAGTAACTTATATTTTCTAAAACAGTGAGCATTATAATCGCAAAATAGCGGTGTAAGTAACAGTAGGCTGATACAATCGCTGTATGGAATTATCTATCAATATTGGTATTATTTTAGCGGCTCTTGGCGGTCTTGTGATCGGCACTCTGGCTGGTTTAGCGTTAGCGCGGTTGCAGGCCCGTAACATTGGAGCTAGCGAAGTCACGGAGCTCGTTACATTAAACAAGATTCTCGAAGAAAAGCTTGTGGGTCAGCAAAATCAGCATGAAGCTCAGCTGAAACTATTAAAGGAAGCTAAAGAGACTCTGGGCCAGGAGTTTGAAAATCTAGCCAACCGTATCTTTGACGACAAACAAGCTAAGTTTTCTGCCCAGAGTAAAGAGGCGTTAGATATTTCTCTAAGTCCGCTGCGCAGAGATATTGGTGATTTCCGTAAACAGGTTGAGACCGTTTATGACAAAGAGAACGCTGACCGTAACAAGCTAGTTGGGCAGATTAGTGAATTACAAAAACAGACCCTCCAAATTTCTGCTGACGCAGTCAGTCTGGCGAATGCGTTGCGAGGTGATAATAAGGCTCAGGGTAATTGGGGCGAGTTTGTTCTTGAGAAATTATTAGAAGATTCGGGTCTGACCAATGGCCGAGAGTACGACACCCAGGTAGCACTCAAAGATGATACGGGTAAGCGCCGTAACCCCGATGTAGTGATACACCTGCCAGAAGGCCGCGATATTGTTATTGATGCCAAGGTCAGTTTGGTGGATTACGAACGATACTTTCACGCCGAAGACGACGAGACTAAACAGCAATGCCTGGCGCAACATCTGACGTCCCTCAGGGCACATATCAAAGGCCTTAGTGGCAAAGACTATGAGAACTTAGAAGGGGTTAATAGTCTCGACTTTGTGTTGATCTTTGTACCAGTGGAAGCCGCGTTTATGGTGGCCCTTGACCATGATCCAGACATGATGCGTGACGCCTATGATCGCGGCATTATTGTGGTTAGCCCCAGTACATTGATGGTGACATTGAGAACTATTAAGAACCTGTGGCGCTACGCCGATCAGAATCGTAATGCTCAGCTGATTGCCGATAAAGCCGGCGCGCTCTACGATCAGTTTGTGCTTTACGTAGAGGCTATGGATGATGTCGGTCGTCATTTAGATCGTAGCAAAGATGCTTGGGACACTGCTCGCAAGAGGTTATCTGTGGGACGGGGCAACCTAGTGCGGCGTACCGAGGAGTTAAAAAAGCTCGGAGCTAAAACGAAAAAGACATTGCCGAAGGATTTAACTGCTGATAACGAGCTAAGTGGCCCGGACGAAATAAGCGCTTTTGACGAAAAAAATACTCTTGATGACAAAAATGCTCTCGATGACAAAAGTGCTCTTGATGACAAAAGTGCTCTTGATGACAAAGGTTCTTTGGACGCTAAGGGCGCTTTGGACGCTAAGAGCGCTTTGGGCGCAAACAATGCTTTGGATAATAAGTCAGAGCCATCAGACTAGATATTAACCTATCACTTAAATATTAAACTCAGGCCACTGTGGCCAGTTTAAACGTAGTTTTAAATGATTTTTGAAAGTAACTCTTTTCATTGATTCATGGAGAACTGCAGTGAATATGCCTCAGGGACGAAAATTAAGGGTAGCGATGACATTGGGTCAGGGCTCACAGGTTATTGATGTGGCAGGGCCTTGGGAAGTCTTCCAAGATGTGAGAGTCAAAGGCGAATCGCCTTTTGAACTCTATACGGTGGGCAGTAGTAGAGACATGGTTGTGATGAGCGGTGGCATGCAAATCATCCCCAATTACAGTGTCGAAGACGCCCCTCAGCCAGACATAATAGTATCGCCAGCTCACGAAAACTGTCGTCTTATCAACGCTTGGATCAAACGCAGTAGTGTCGCGAGTGATATCGTAAGCTCAGTCTGCACTGGTGCCTATAACCTTGCGGAGGCTGGGTTGCTGGATGGTTTAACCATCACTACCTACCATCAGTCGTTTGACTCAATGCGTAAAAAGTATCCCCAAGTAAATGTACATAGAGATCTTCGCTTTGTGGATCAGGGGCAAATTATCACCTCTGGAGGGCTGACCTCCTGTATTGATATGTCTCTGCACATTGTGCGCCGCTATTTTGGTTTTGAAGTGGCCCAAGAGACCGCTGACATTTTAGAATACGAAGGGCAGGGCTGGAAACGTAGCCTCGGGCTAAAACCACCTAGGTGTGTGGCCGCTAATGGTCAACCTATGGAAACAGGGCGATCCTGTGTCTGGCCAGTGCCGTACAACCAGAGTGACTAAAAATCATAACTAATTAGCGCTTTTAAATAGAGCTTTTTTGATTAAGTGCTATTTTACCAAAAGCTTTTTCACCAAGAGCTATATTACTCAGAGACTGTTTGATGAATCTAATATTTATTACCGCGGGCCTAGGGTCAATTGTCGTTTTGATACTCGGCGCCTATGCCATTTATCTTTATCTACAACTGCGGGCTAAAGCGGCAGAGGGCAAGCAAGCAATCGAGCAGTTAAATACGCAGCTTCAGGCAAAAGATGCCGAAGCGAGACAGTCAGTGCAGATTATTGCTCGGGCCCTTTTGCAAAAAGATTTGTCAGAGACAGAAGCGGCTATGCGAATTGCCTATCTGTCTCAGCAGGTAATCGCCAGCGACGACGAAACAGAGCAGTTCTCCGTATTTAGGCAACTCGCCGAGGCTACCTCTCATATACCCATTCTTGAGGACTGGCAGATGCTTGAGAAGTCAGAAAAGCGCCGGTTAAGTGCAGAGCGCGTTACCATCGAAGCTACCTACGCAGAGTTTATGCAAGCCAGTGCAGAGAAATTGGTCAATATCAAACAGGGTTGATTCGGTTTTTAAACTTTGCGCTGCAGCAGTACACCGGACTCTAAGTGGTCGGTCCAAGGGAACTGGTCAAATACCGCTACCGACTGTATATCGTGAGTCTGGCTGATTTGCCTGAGGTTGTTTGCCAAGGTTTCTGGGTTACATGAAATATACAAAATCTGATCGAAGCGGCTGACTAATTTCTCAGTTTCTGCATCTAGCCCCGCCCTTGGGGGATCTACAAAAATGGTTGAGAACTTATAGCTGTCCAGATCGATTTCGGCCAATCGCCGAAAAGGCCGCTCGTTATTTAGAGCCTGAGTAAACTCCTCGCTAGACATTCTTACCACGCAGACATTATCAATATTGTTGGCAGAAAAATTAGTTAGAGCAGAATTCACTGACACCTTAGAGATTTCTGTAGCCATAACTCGATCAAAATGCTGCGCCAATACTGCCGTAAAATTGCCGTTGCCGCAGTAGAGTTCAAGAAGGTCGCCAGAACTATGGGTGAGGCGATTACTGGCCCACCCTAACATCTGCCTGTTGATACCGGAATTGGGTTGGGTAAAGCCAGATTCTACCTGCTGGTAGCTGTACTCTCGATCACCGACTTCGATTCGCTCAGTGACATAGTCTCGGTCCAGCACCACTTTCTGTTTGCGGCTACGACCAATAATGCCTGCTCCAATTTTATCCTGTAGCGCTCGTGCCTCGGCTTCCCATTCACTGTCTAGAGGCCGGTGATAAATCAGAGTAATGAGAACTTCACCGCTAGTAGTGGTTAAAAATTCCGCGGAAAAACATTTTCGGCTTAGATTTACACTGGTGTTTAGGGCCTCTAAAACCACAGGCATAAACTGGCTTATCAGAGGGCCGCCAATGGGGAAGTCGGCAATGATATGAGGTCGCTTTTCACCGCGACGGTTCATGGCGTAATAGACCTGACCATCTTGGTGCCAAATGCGAAATTCGGCACGCATGCGGAACCCTAGAGGCGCGGACTCGTGGACCGCAATATCACCGATGGCAATACCGGCCTCAGCCATGGTTTGCTTAAATCGAGAGATTTTATTGTCAAGTTGCAGCTGGTATTGCTGTGGGTCCTGTCGGTCTATTTGTTCGGTGGTCATTAGCTTATATAGGCCTTATCTGTTTTAGCTGCGAGCACAAAGTCGTTTAGGTGCAGGCCTCGGATACTATGAGACCACCAGCTTACTTTTACGCTGCCATACTCGATGAGAAGAGCGGGGTGGTGATCGTTTGCTTCAGCAATCTCAGTAATACGGTTGGCGAAGGCCATGGCTGCAATAAAGTTAGCGAACTTAAATGTCATTTCTAGTTGCGGTATACCGTTCAGATCTAAGACCACCCAATCTGCAATTTGCCGTTGGAGTTGGCCGATTTCATAGTCAGTCAGCGGAATTGCATCTTTTGGCGTGGCTTTGCACTCTGCATGGTCTGCCAATTTTATATTGGATAGATCGCTCATAAACAATTCTTTGGCTTAGGCAAACCAGCAAGCAGGGCAACTAACCTAGCGGGGCTGCCTGGAAAGTGTTGATTCAGATATAGACTGCGACCCTTCTCGACCCCCAGAGCACCGGCTACCGACTTGCATAGAGGCCGCATTGAGGGTGAAAACCCGTAGTCTGCATAAAAGGCTCTGGCGACTTCTAGTATCTCAACATGCTCTGGATTGAGAGTAATATTCTCGCCCACAGCAACGGTCTGGGCATGCGCAATGCTCCATTCCGGTAATTTATCGAGATACTTTTCTTCAGTCATTTTTAAACGCTATTAATAAATAGTCTGGGGTCATTAAAAAAGCCCTGCTATAAACAGGGCTTTTTATTATACCTTTTATTATCTACCTGATAAAAAGTAGACGTTTGAACTTTAGTCGTCGCTACCCATAATGCCAAAGATCTGTAACAGACTCAGGAACAGGTTATAGATCATCACAAACAATGTGACAGTAGCAGAGATATAGTTGCGCTCACCGCCGTGAATAATGGCGCTGGTTTGCCACATAATCATTGCCGACGAAAGTAGTGCAAAGACGGCGCTAATGGTTAGGGAAAGCACAGGTATCTGCAAAAAGTAGTTGGCAATACTGGCGATAAATGCAACCAGAATACCCGTCATCAAAAACCCGGTCATAAAGCTTAGGTTCTTTCTGGTCGTTAGTACGTAGGCTGATGCGGCGAAAAAGATCAGTGCCGTTGAACCCAGTGCTAATATAATCGGCTCAGCGCCACGTGCGGCCATGTACATATTGAGAATCGGGCCAAGAGTAAATCCAAGCCAGCCAGTTAAAGCAAATACCCAAAGAATACCGCTAGCGTTGTTTTTGTTTTTCTCTGTCATCCACAGGCAAAGCACATAAGGAAGCAGGGTCCAGAGACCAAAGAAAGGCGCGTTAATAGCCATAGAGACACCAGCCATGATTGCGCTAAAGCCCATTGTTGCAGCAAGCAGCAAGTAGGTGCTTCTTAGAACCTTGGCAACAGCCGGATCTAATGCGGTGCTTTGAATGCCACTGGAGCGGCCACCAGGAATAGCTTTTGTGCGGTTGTTACTGTCCATATCGATATCCTAAAGGTGAAAAATGTTGTTATGCCCTAATAATACCTGTTAAAAAGGAATTATGCAGTGAGGTTTTGACCCGTTTTAGGCACTAATGTTTGGCAATAGTGTTCGAGAATAGTGTTCAGGGCTATTTCTCGGGGTTAGTGCTCTGGCCTAGTGTTCAGAATCTGGGATTAAAAAATGTTGCAGATCAAAGCCATTGCCGTCCAACTCTAGCACCCAGCCCAGATCATGCCAGTCACCTAAGACAATACGCTCACCAGAGGTTACTGGATGGCGATTAGGCCTATGGGTATGGCCATGAATCAGAGTGTTGACCTGATGTTTTACCATTACTTCGTTAACAGCCAAATCATTCACGTCCATGATTGCATTGGCCTTGTTGCTATTGGCCGCCATGCTTTTTGCGCGCCAGTCTGTTGCTAGGCGCTGCCTGCGTTTAAGTGGCAGGGCTGATAGACACCATTTATAGATTGGGTGGCGAGACTTGCGGCGAAAGCGTTGATAGTCCACATCATCGGTACAGAGGCTATCGCCGTGCATTACCAGGGCGCGCTGGCCATGGTATTCAATGATATGTTCGTCACCCAGTAAGACTGCGCCGGCCTTAGCTGCAAAACGTTTGCCGAGTAAAAAGTCTCGATTACCATGCTGAACAAACAGCTCAACGCCACTGTCACTCAGTTCGCGAAAGGCATTCTGTACATCTAGGGCAAGGTCGGTGGGGTCATCGTCGCCAATCCATGCTTCAAATAGGTCACCGAGCACATAAAGCGCAGACGCGCTAGCCGCTCTTTCTCGCAGAAAAACCAAAAACGCCCGGGAGACTGCCGGGCGTTCTGGTGAAAGGTGCAAATCTGAGATAAAGAGTACAGACATAGCTAATCTCAGTAACTAGCGATCAGCGTAGGCATCGCCCACAACAGTCTCGGTAATCTCGATGGCTTCTGCAGGCACATCACTGTGGTAGCCTGAATTGCCAGTCTTCACGCCTTTAATGTTTTCAATCACATCCATGCCGTCAACAACCTTACCAAAAACTGCATAGCCCCAGCCCTGCTGGTTCTTGCCGCTGTGGTTAAGAAAACCATTGTCGCCAACATTGACAAAAAATTGTGATGAAGCGGAATGAGGTTCGCCGGTTCGGGCCATAGCCAAAGTGCCGATCTCATTTTTTAAGCCGTTATCGGCTTCGTTCTCAATGGAATCGCGAGTAGTTTTTTCGCGCATTTCTGAGTCCATGCCGCCACCCTGAACCATAAAGCCATTGATTACACGGTGAAATATGGTGCCGGTGTAAAAATCATCCCGTGCATATTGCAAAAAATTTGCCGCGGTAATCGGCGCTTTGTCAAAATCTAGCTCGATAGAGAAATCGCCCATATTGGTGCGGAAGGTAATCATAAGAATTCCATATTTAAGGTAAGTGATTTGGCTTGCATGCATTTTAGTTTGTAACAGGCGCAATTTAAACTAATGTTTATGATTTTCACTGTTTATCTGGGCTTTTTGTTTATTGCACTGCGGCTGGAGGCTATAATCTGCCGCTTATTCAGCCAGCTAGTTTTATTACTATGACCGACATTGATAAACCGATTAATTTTATCCAGCAAGTGATTAATGCTGACCTTGAAGCTGGCACTGTTAAAAAGGTGATCACTCGTTTTCCGCCGGAACCCAATGGTTATTTGCATATAGGCCACGCTAAATCTATCTGCGTTAATTTTGGTATCGCTGAGCAGTACGATGGCGCCTGTAACCTGCGCTTTGACGACACCAATCCTGCGAAAGAAGACGAAGAGTACGTGCATGCCATTATTGAGGACGTCCGCTGGTTGTGGCCCCAATGGCAGGGTGATATTTGCTATGCGTCCAATTACTTTGATCAGCTATATAGCTGGGCTCAGTATCTTATTAACGAGGGTAAGGCCTATGTCTGTGAGCTCAACCCGGTCGACATGCGTGAGTATCGTGGCACATTGACCGAGGTCGGTAAAAACAGCCACTTCAGAGATCGGTCCGCGTCCGAAAGCTTGGCGTTACTAGAGCAGATGAAGGTTGGTGAGATAGACGAAGGTCGTATGACCTTGCGCGCCAAAATTGATATGGCATCCCCCAACATCAACATGCGCGACCCAGTGATGTACCGCATTAAAAAGATGGCCCACCAGCGCACTGGCGATAAATGGAATATCTACCCGTCCTACGACTTTGCCCACGGCCAAGAAGATGCCATCGAGGCGGTGAGCCACTCAATATGCACCCTAGAATTTGCAGCCAATCGTCCACTGTACGAATGGTTTGTGGCTAACTTACCATTGCCTTCAACGCCTCACCAATATGAGTTTGGCCGCCTTAATTTGAATTACACAGTCACCAGCAAGCGCAAGCTTAAGCAGCTAGTAGACGAAAATCATGTTGAGGGCTGGGATGACCCCCGAATGCCAACCATTAGTGGTTTACGCCGCCGTGGAGTCAGTGCCCATTCTATTCGTGAGTTCTGCGATAGCTTGGCCGTAGCTAAGACCGATGGTGTGGTGGATATAGCTCAGTTCGAACACTTTATTCGCGATGATCTGAATAATAATGCTTGTCGCGCCATGTGTGTTATTAATCCTGTGCTTGTCACCCTAACCAATTACAGCGCAGACAAGAATGAAGAGTTTGTTGTGCCTGGCCACCCCAATCGGGATGATCTAGGCGAGCGCAGTCTGCCGTTTAGCTCGCAGATTTATATTGACCGCAATGATTTTAGTGAAGACACAAAGCTCTCCCGCAAGAAGTTTAAACGCCTTGTGATTGGTGACTATGTGCGTCTGCGCAGCGCTTATATTATTCGCGCTGACGAAGTGATTAGAGATGCCAGCGGCGAGATCAGCGAAATTATTGCCTCGATCGTGCCTGACACTGTTGGCCAAGATGCGCCAGAGGGCATTAAGGCTAGAGGCGTTATCCACTGGGTTTCGGCTTCAAAAAGCGCTGACTGCACCGTAAAGATATATGACCGTTTGTTTAATAAGGCCGCCCCAGATGCTGGCGATGAGAACTTCCTCGATAACATTAACCCTGAGTCATTAAAAGTGATTGAAGGCTGTAAGGTCGAAGTTGGGCTGTTGGATGCACAGGCCGGCGACCATTATCAGTTTGAGCGCGAGGGCTATTTTACCCGGGACAGCAAGTCTACCCGGGACAGCAAGGGCTCGGAATTAGCCTTTAACTGCACGATTGGTTTACGTGATAACTGGAAGGCTTAAATGAGTTTAGCTTTATACAACACGCTATCGAGAGGCAAAGAGCCATTTACGCCTCTGGACCCAGAGCGAGTGACTATGTATGTCTGTGGGCCTACGGTCTACAACCGCGTGCATATAGGTAATGCTAGGCCGGCAGTGGTATTTGATACATTGTTTAGAGTTTTGCAAAGCCAGTA
>Ga0115007_10000023_pt1 | contig 73139 bp, 76 predicted proteins | sample ArcOceMetagenome_2_FD_87166 | JGI IMG/M metagenome (GOLD analysis project Ga0115007, IMG submission 87166) | Marine eukaryotic phytoplankton communities from Arctic Ocean - Arctic Ocean ARC135M Metagenome | ecosystem: Environmental > Aquatic > Marine > Oceanic | place: Arctic Ocean | collected...
CACCAGCAACGGCTGCCTTTGCCACGAATTTTGTTCCCCCGCCGGCTATGTTAGTGACCAACTTGGCGCTCATTACTGCGAGTCGCGTCATCATGCTGTCTTCTACATCGTCCAACTTTTTCTCTACGGCCTCATCCAACCCATCAAATGCCCCACCTGTCTTACCACCACTGAAATCCAACCCCATCGCCATCAGACCAGCAATGCCTCCGATACCGGCGGCCATTTTGCCCTTACCCGCCATAGTCGTTTGGCCACCCTTAACTTCTTGTTGCGGGGGTTTAACTGTTTCCACCTTCTCCGCCTTTGAAACCAGCGCACCGACACCGGCGACAGTGGCAAGCGTATTCTTTTTGATATCCTCCAAGACATCTATAATATCTTTGTTGTTACCAAGGTTCTCCGGCAACGAAGAAACTGCGCCGCCAGCGGTCACTGGGGTAGTAGCGCCTTGGCCGGCAGCTACTCCATTCCCAGTTGGGAATTGTCTCACGTTATCATTGCTACCAATAGAATTAGATTGTCTCTGTTGTGGGCTACTCGACATTGCCGAAGCAATGCCATATCCGGCAGCGGCCTTGCCAACAGTTCCCGCAGCTCGCAATCCGCTTTTCGCCACACCAGCCCCTGCTCTGAGTGCCATGGCTCCTACTCTACCCATTCCCATTAGTAGTGGTAACATTTCTTTATCCCCATTTGTTTTGTTTCATGCTGTCCGCTTTCTTTTTTAGATGTTGGACTAACATTGCAATATATACTTGCCTTTCCCACGGAATCCAACTCTCTATTTCTGATAAACTGTATTTATGTTCTTGCATCAATAAAAAGTTGGTCTTGAAGTAATTCTCTAAGTTCTCGTGAAAAAGGCTTATACGAAAAAATCGTAGTACCCATTTAAGTACGCTGTGTTTTCCTTTTCACAACTTGCACATTTGTATTCAATAGTATTTTCTATCACTGGCATCGTTTCAAAAAAGTTCTTTATGTGAACAAATTGTTCCGATGTAAGGTTGTTGACGAACTCTTCCCTCTCTTCAGGGTTTAACGCATCCTCATCAAGAATAACATCACCGTAATAAATCTTTTCTATACACTTTTCTGCGACCCTGTAAATATCATTTTCTGTCTCAGACTTACCAAGTTCTGCAAGTTCAGTCGCAGTTGGGTATCGCATCTCCAATGATATATCTTCCGCGATACTAAATTCTTTTGAATGACCCTCGGTCTTGTTCAGTTTAAAAGCATCCAGACTGAGGTCAACATCCATTGATTTCTCACAGTGGCCGCAGACTAGTCTTATATTCACGGTGTCTGATATTGAAACTTTCCTTAGTTCTAGAAAGATATTTTGCATATCAAAGACGGGTATCTCATCACCCATCACTTCACCAAAGGAACAATTGGTAACCACTTGTTGCGTGGCCTTTATCATCTCACTCTGGTCTTTTGTTTCATTTGCTAATACAAGTAACTTCTCTTCCTTTACTAAGAAAGGCCTGAATTTTACTTCCCTATCCAGAGAGTGTACATACACATCTATCAATGGATGTTCTGTTAGTGGTAGTGCCATATTATTCTCCATACTCAGCGTCACCAAAATACCCATTCATAATCGCAGTGTTTTCGGTTTCACATTCTACACAATCGAACTTAATTGCATTTTGCACTACGGGTATCGTTGCAAAAAACAATCTTATTCCTTCAAATTCACGTTTTGTCAAGTTGTCTATAAACTCAACCTTTTCTTCTATTGATATATCCGTTATTACTTCTCCATCATGTTCCACCGATTCAATGCATATTGATGCCATATCATAAAACTCTACATACTCCTCTACCTTAGTTGATTCCATTATCTCCCCAGCAGTTGGGTATCGCATAGTCACAATCAGGTCATCTTTGAGAAGAAATCGTGGCGCGTGGGTTTCGTCATACACTATTCTAAAGTCATCCAACTCCAGCGACACGGTGTTCACGGTAGCACATTCCATGCATGTTATCAACCAATCTGGCATTTCTACCTTGGACAGTTTCGTCAATGCAATCCAAATTGACTGCAAGTCGAATATTGGTAGTGTAGTTCCATCCACCCTACCTAGAGAACAATTAGTAATACTCTCTGATATATACTTTAATACTACATCCCTCGGCGAATCTGGTGACTGCAAAAGTCTTTCTTCTTTAACCAGAAGCGGCCTAAAGGGAACTTTCTCATCTAATGAAAAAACATAGATGTCTGTTAAATCATACTTTGGTGATGGTAATGCCATTATAAACCCTAATTATTAATCCAATCTATCCAGAACATTATGTGCAATTTTATTCTTTATTGCACTGCCGATACTTCCCTTGCGGAAGTCCAATATACCAAACAAGTTTTGTGAATCACTCGCATCCACCCCTTTAGATGTCCACCGCCTAAAGGCGAATGTAACATTGACTCTGACTATGCCTTCTGCACTTTGCCCCATTGGTAGAATATTTAACAGTCGTGGGAATGCGTCATGTAGTTTCCACTTTGCTACTCTGTTGTCTGCCCTGTCTAATGAATAGACTTCTATCTGTCCGTTGTATGCATCTGGGAAAGTAACTTCCTTGGTTATTGGGTCTGCTATAAGAGTCATCCAACTCTCAAAGTAAGTTCTAATATCCCAGTTGTCATCGCAGAAGAATGTGAAAGCTGCTGTGTCACCAAAGTATTCTAAACCATGAGCTCTCTGTTCCGTCCACGCACCAATCATGGTTGGAGACCATTTGAGTTGCAGGCCTGGGATTTGTGCCTCTTCACAGTATAAAGAAACCTCTCTGTCAGCCCTGTGTTTCTGTGGACTCAAGATTACAACTTCAAATCTATTAGACCTAGCAAGGTCATCTTTTCTGACCTGAGATATGAAATCTTGTGTTTTGAAATAAGCCATTAAATCATTCTCCTAGATTCTTGGAATACTGTGTTCTTACTGACATTGAAATCTTCCACTGGCAGAAATATTGCCGCCTTCCAATCCTGTGGGTTTATTTCAAAAAACCTAGACCTAACTTGACTATTTAAATATCTCTTCACACATGGTTTCACGCCTGGGAATCTGGTTGCGTTTTGCAACAAATCCCAGTTGTACCGCATGGTTGTTTTATCACCAATCTTACGATCGTTTGTAGTCCCCAATAGTTGCCCCAGTAGTTGGGCCCGCAACATGTATGGTAAGTAGTGTAGATTTAATCCCCAGAATCCATTCTTTGTTGGTTCAAATGGAAGACATAGTGGAAACGCATCAAAGTATGGAAGTTTGTCTTTGAATTTTGCATCATACCGAAACAAGTACATTGACCCCACATCAAACTGACTCACTGGTTTGCCGATGTCTGAGGAAATTGCACTCGCTGGAGTGTTTACGCCGCGCATGACGTTGCGTACTTGATTTTTATACCAATCAAATGACTTTGCACTAGAGCCAGAGTTGGGTCTTAATTGTAAAAAAGGATTTGCCATATCCCTATTTATAACATTAATAAATAACTAGATGGAAGTAACTATATTTGAACCATCCGCATTCACCCTCTCAGTTGCCGCTGTCGGCAAGGTGAAGACTTTGATGCAACAGGAGGATAACGAGAATCTCAAACTACGGGTATTCGTCACGGGTGGCGGTTGTTCTGGTTTTGAGTATGGGTTTACTTTCGATGAAGATGTAGCGGAAGATGACAGTCAAATCAACACAGATGGTGCCGGACTCTTAATCGATTCGTTAAGTTATCAGTATTTGGTTGGTTCGGTTATTGACTATCGGGAAGACTTGCAGGGTTCGCGTTTCATCGTAACAAACCCCAATGCAGCGAGTACCTGTGGGTGTGGGAGTTCCTTCTCTATCTAATTGTAAATGCCAAGTTCTTTTTCGGTGACTATCATAAACTCCCAATCACGGTCATCACAGAATTCTTGTGCTGACTTCCACTTTGCTTGATTGACACCATATGATGCAATCTCAGCCAAGTATCTTTTTGTCTTCCTTCTTTGTTCAGGTGGTTTAGTGAACCTAGAGGGTTTGACTTCTATTATGTATGTGCCGGTAGTTGTCTTCATATAGAAGTCGGGGTAGTATCTATGTAGCCTTCTGTCCAGTGGAGACCTATAAGGTATAGCAATAGGTTCCGATGCCCATTCTAAAACATCGTTGTTTTTATCACACCAGTTCATAAATTTGAGTTCATACCCAGACCTATAAATAACTTGTGACAAGTTCCCCCGATACTTTTTTGGGTTTTTTGGAATAAATCTTCCCCGATGAATATCTTTCCTGTATATCATCTTATAAATAGTCAAATAATGTCATAGTACTATTTATCGGAGTTTTACATGGGTGTTTATAACTGGTTGGATAAAAAATTGGGCGGGGTATTGCCCGGCGGCAAACCGTATGGGAGTGACAGTGACCCAGTAGACGTAAACACTACTACCGCCACATCTTCTGGTGATCCCACGGCGATTAAAAATGAAACTCCAAGTAAAACAAAGTCAACCTTTCAAATGTTATCGTATCCAGACGGATTGGATAATACAGCAGAATATCCCCACCAAGTAATAATCAATGTACTCGTAAGAGAAACCCAAGTAGAGGGTGGAACTGGTGCCAATTTGCCATCAGGCGGCAGGGGGGAAAGTATGGGGGCAAATCTGGGCAATGACGCTGCAAGGAAGGTCGTGGAACAATTTACCAAAGCTGTTGTCGTTGGTGGAACCGCAGCCTATGCTGCTAGTAACCTATCGCTTAAGTCTGGACTAGTTGCCGGCGGCGCTGTGTTGCTTAGAGATGATATAGCATCGGCAGTATCGAACTTGGTAGATGTAAATACTACCCGAAAAAATGTTGCACAGATTCGATTGGCTATGATGCAATCCCCGAAAAACGTACAAGGAGCAGAATGGACTGCTACTGATATGGGGGGCATTCTGGGTGCGATAATGAATAACAGTGGGGATAAGGGTATTAGTGACATGTTGAAGTCGGCCGATATGGGAACTGAAGCTGGTCAGTCTCTTCTTAGAGCTGGCGCTGGAGCATTGAACCTAACAAAACAGATGGGATTGAATTTACCACTACAAGCAAGTATAGAATTGCTGTCCCGTAAAGTTGCAAACCCATTCAAGGAAACATTATTTAAAACAATGGGGTTCAGGTCATTTCCATTCACCTTTAAATTCGCACCAAAGAACAGTCACGAATTATTACAGACAATGAAAATCGTTAATGTATTTGAAAGATACATGACCCCGAAGAAGTCGGCCGCTGCGTTGTTCATGGAATATCCCGCTGAATTTGAAATCATCTATATGTACAGGGGACAGGAGAACGCCTACTTCACCAACTTTTTCAATGACACGGCATTAACCTCATTTGAAGCAAACTTTGGTAACGGTGCAATGTACACCTCATTCCAAGGAACAGACGGTGCGCCATCAGAAGTCACTCTGAGTCTGCAATTCCAAGAACTGACTCTACGCGACAGAGATAAAATAACAGACATAACCGACCAAGAATCTGTGATGGGTGGTTTCACAGGCATTGACCCAACAGCACAGGGTGAAACGGTTGCCGAAGTAGAAGCTGCGACTAACATAGAGGAAGAGGAGGCACAACAATGAGTTTCTTTAAACAATTTCCAAGAACTTTAATTACGGTTGATGGCAACCTACTAAACATTCCCGATATATTTCGCCGTGTTGGCCCGAATAAATTATTCGATAACATGGCAATGATGAATCTCTATGACATTGAAGATGGTCAAAAACCTGAACATATCGCCTATGATGTGTATGGTTCGGTTGATTACTATTGGTTAATATTGATATGTAATAATATCATAGACCCATATCACGATTGGCCCAAGTCGGAGTTGGATGTAGTAGAATTTTCCAAACAAAGATACGGTGATGACAACTTAAATAAGGTGCATCACTACACAGATTCAACTGGAAAGATTCGTGTGAACTATGACCAGACTAAATTTAACTCTAGTGCAATTGTTGCTGTATCAAATATCCAACACGAAAGAGATACCAACGAGACAAAAAGACGCATCAAACTACCAAGACCAGAATTCATAGAGGAAATATCTGGCCAGTTTAAAAAATTAATCAGGGGTAGATAATAGATGTTGCCGAATGTAAACTCGCCAGGCGGAGTAACGATTGAACAAATTACTTTGTTAACCGCTCCAGAAGCTGGGGCGAAAGAGATTGATTTGAAACTATTTGTTGGTGATATAGTAATCAAGGAAAGTGTTTTCACCAATTACCTCACAATGGAACTGGCCATAGGCGACTCTCGAAATTTGATTGGTAATGTACCTATCGTGGGTGGAGAAATCGTCACGGTCAAACTGGTATCAAATCACCTCAATAGTAGTAGAGACTCAGATATCATAGAACAATCTTTTGTCATTGCTAGTATAGAAAATAGAATGTACAAGGATGACCGCGAAGAGTTTTATACACTTAACTGTATAAGTCCAGAAGGATATAAAAACAATGCGGTTGTTATCAACGAAAGATTTAGTGGTTCGCCGAGGGAGATATTTGAAGATATCTATACTCGATACATTAAAGAACCAAAGGTTATATCAGAGGATGGTACTACAGATTCTCCACCATTAAATTTCCTTGACATTGCTGGCGGAGAAACTTTTAAGAGGTCAAATATTTGTTTCATTGCTAACTATTGGACACCATATAGGTGTATGAACTTCTTGACCAGTAAGGTTGCACCGGCATCGACCTCTGGGAAACAACTGATGCCGAATGTAAAATATTTTCAGTCTACTAAAGGACACTCTGTTGTTAGTCTTTCTAAACTGGTTGCTTATTATAAGGCGCAGGGTGCTATCTATGATGAGTTTTTCTATATCCCAACAAAAGAGGATGCATTCCAACTAGACGAAAAACGGACAACTATCAGTGGGTATAAATTCCTGAGTCCTTTTGTGGGCAAACAAATGAGTACGATGTCAGATTTGAAGATTCCATTCTTCACCGATGATTTACTCGACCAAGTTTCTGGATACCAAGGAAGCATGACGATTGGGTTTGATATGGTAACTAGATTGCCGTATCACATGGAGTTTGATTATACTTCATCACAACCCGCAAGGCTATCACAAAATAAAAGAACCATACCAAGTGGATGGGATGATTTTGGACACATCGCGGATGTCACCCCCATGCGGAAGAATCCCATATCAGCTCCATCGAGTGCCATAAATGTACAACTTGGTGCATCGCAAATGTGGACTGACCAAGATTTTGGATATGATTGGAGATTTTTAGTAGACACCGCAGCAAGGGGCGCGGCCGATGCGGAACTGGAAAGACTGAAAGTTTCTTTTACTGTGCCGGGCCGCACAGATATTGATTTGGGTATGTTGGTATATTTGAATTTTCCAAACACGGGCGAGAAGAGCTCGAACACCAAACCCGATGAAGTATTTGATTCTAGGATGTCTGGTGTATATGTTATCACTGGGATTAGGCATGGTGTCTCTAGTGCTGATAATCAGCACAGTATGAGGTTGGATTGTGTTAGAGATAGTATGGGGAGTGTAGGTTGATGATTAAATCAAAAACGAGATATCCAAATTTTAATTGGTGGCAGGGTGTAATAGAGGACAGGAATGACCCAGAAATGTTTGGGCGTTATCGTGTTCGTATTATAGGTTACCACACACTTGATAAGAGTATATTGCCAACGGAATTCTTGCCTTGGGCAATCCCAATGCAACCAGTAACATCGGCTGCAATATCTGGCGTAGGAGTTTCGCCCACTGGGTTGGTAGAAGGTTCGGCCGTGATTGGGTTCTTTGTCGATGGGGATGATGGTCAGATACCTGTTATAATGGGTTCATTTGGAGTTGAGGATAATGTCCCAACGGGTGCAGATGAAAAACCGGAAACAACAGAGTCTCTTGCAGAAAGGGGATTCTTTGACCCCACTGGAAAATTTCCAAGAAGAAAAGAATTAAAGGTATCCGAAGATGAAGGATTGCTTGAGAAAGTAAAAAACTTCACTACCAGCACAACTGGAGACATACTAAACGAACTTGGCGATAAACTGACGGGTGATGCTGAGGGTGTTGATGAGGTTGATGTCGGCAAGAATGTTTTGGGTGAAGCTTCCTCCTCTAGACTTTCTAGGGGTAGTGATGGAGAAAATCATTATTCATTGAAGGGTAAGAGAGACTCACGCATACTCAAAATACCACGAGGATATGCAAGTAAGATAAGTGGATTTCATAACAAAGAGTTTCCGTTTGAACATGAAAATGACGGTGAACAAATACCAGTTCTGCCGGGCTCATACGCCCCAACATACTGGGACGAACCACATCCACAAGGTGTTGAGACATCTGCATCCAAGTACCCATATAACCATGTTCGGGAAACGGAGAGTGGTCATGTCTTTGAAGTAGATGATACGCCTGGCGCTGAAAGAATCCACGAGTACCATACATCAGGGACATTTAGAGAAGTTCAGGCAGATGGAACGAAGGTAGAAAAAATAGTTGGTGATGATTACGTCATCGATTTAAAGAATAAACACATGTATGTTAAAGGTAACTTTGACCTCACGGTAGAGGGCGATTATAATGTCAACGTCAAAGGAAACAAGTACGAACATGTAAGTGGACATTCATATAATACAGTAAAAGGTAATAGACTGAATAAGATACAAGGACATGAACTAATCGATACAGAGAGTTCATACTACTTGATAAATGCCGGTAATTTCAACCATGTCGTTGGAAGCACTGATTCAACCAAGAAAGAAATGAGTAATTACAGGTTAAGAGTATTTGGTGAGACCAACACAACCCATAGTGGATTGCATAAGGTTTTCAGTGGAGATGATTTCAAACATATTGTCAGGGGAGACTACGGTGTATCTGCCTCATTGAGATCGGGGATTAGGCCGGGCGATGTACTGGAAGCAGTTAAAAGTGGCAGCGCCCCGACAATCGATGCTCTTGTCCAAGGTGGTTCAATTAAATTTGAAGCGATTCAGAAAATCGACTTTGCTGGATTCCCAACCGATTTGCCGAAAGTGCCAGGCGTTCCTCTTGGTAGTTCAATTAACTTTGTCGCCGATAGAATTAATACCACCGCTAGAGTTGACCTGATAGAAAGGATTGGCCCAGTTTCACCACCCGCATATCTTCAAGTAATCGGAAACAAGAAAACCTATGTTGTTTCTCCAACTGGTGTTGGTGGAGTTCAGACACATCTACTTGGTGCTGGCGTAATTGAAAATAAAATTACAGGTATTGGTGCAATTAATAACTTGATTACGGGTGCTGGATTTATTAATTCTGCGATTGCTGGTGCTGGAACTATTACTCAAACTACTGGTGCTGCTCTTCCAACAACATTTGGAACACCTAGTGCAATTGCGATTGGAACCTCAAGTACAGTAATGAGAAATGCATCTGTCACAATAACAACGCCTCTAACCGCAATTGCTTCTGCTGGTACTACCATGTCTGGTACACTGGTTGTAACCGGAGTGGTTACTGGTGCTGGTACAGTTCTTTCAACTCACGTTCATGCTATCGCTAGTGGTTCTTCTGCTGGTTCTACGGCAATACCGACTTAGGAGACTAACAAATGAGTTGTGAAGGTATAGGAAAATCGTTTGGCGAACTCGCCAAGCAGATAGATGAAGTCTCTGCACAAATTGATGATGCGGTAGATAAAACCGTTGATTCTATTGCAAGTGAACTTGGCATCAATGCCTTGAAGGCTAAGTTTGCCTTGATGCAGGGAGAGATAGAAGCAGCCTTTCAAAATGAATTTCCAAACTTAGACTCGTTTTTCGCCGAACTGAAATCTGGCATTCCTTTTGCAACCGAACTTGGGGATATTATAAAAGTCATATCTCAGGCACAGTTGGCTGCGGATAAGATACAGGAAATGAAAGATAAGTATGGTGATAAGGACAATAACATAAATGAGATTTTGCGAGACCCTGCTGGGTTCATAGAGACTCTGGGTGGAGACTTGGAGTCATTATGTGAGTCTATGCCCAACTATCAGAAAGCGAAGGATGGTTCAATTAAGGTAACCTCGGCTAAGTTTAATTTACCAGATGGAGCGATTATCGACATAGAAGAGATACTCAATGAGGGGTTATCCCCCACGATAAAAAACATCGAAGATGCAATAAAGAATCTAAGGTTTGAAATTGTTCCAAAGGTAACTACCCTAAACAAAGACTTGGCATCGCCGTATTAGCTACCGACTCTGCTTACTCTTAATCAAAAGGTATTATAAATAGTCCTATGTTAAAAGTACCCACTACAGTATACAAAGACTTTGATTTGGGATTCGCTAAGAACCCGAACACGAAAGACATTGCACGGCGAGTAGATGTCTCGGCCGTAAAACAATCTCTAAAGAGTCTATTGCAGACTCAATACTATGAGAAACCATTCAGACCCAATTATGGTTCTCCGATTCGGGGGATGTTATTTCAACCCTGCGACATGGTGACAGCTACCACTCTTGCTACCGAAATAAAACGATGTATACAGAACTGGGAAAAACGAGTAATTGTAGAAGATGTCGAAGTATACCCAGATGTAGATAACAACGCATTTTCTTGTAAAATCTATTTCTTTGTAAGAGGCGTCAAGAGCAAACACGAATTGGGTTTAGTATTGGATAGGTTAAGGTAGAGGAAGAATAATGTCAGTAAAAAATGTAACAGAATTAGATTTTGATTCGATAAAAGCAAATCTAAAAACACATCTGAAGAATCAAACTGAGTTCGCAGACTACGACTTTGAAGCATCTGGTATCAGTCAACTTGTTGATTTACTGGCATACAACACTCATTATAATGCCGTCCTCGCACACATGGTATCAAACGAGGCGTTCATTGATTCTGCTATAAAGAGAAATTCAGTTGTGTCCATTGCGAAGACGATGGGGTATGTGCCACGGTCTGCTCGTTCTGCGAAGGCTAACATTAACTTGACTGTCCAACCAGATGCATCTTATTCCGACACCAATTTAACCCTTTCAAATAACAGTCTTTTCACATCCAATGTAAACGGGAAAAACTTTTCATTCATCCCAGACAAAGATTACAGTGTTCCAAAATCTATAGTTGATGGTGTGACTGCTTTTAGATTCACTGATATAGTTTTACTGGAGGGTACACGCACCGCGACCACAGAAATCATTGGTGCGGCAAATAGGTCTGGCCCGATTATATTGCCAAACGACAATGTTGATACTACCACATTGACAGTAAAGGTACAGACTTCTACTACAAATTTTAATGCTGAGGTGTTTGCACTATCAGAAACTATCACAGGTGTTACAAAAACTTCTAAGGTATATTACCTAGAAGAAAGAACTGATGGATTTTACCAAGTTGTTTTTGGTGACGGTGTTCTTGGAAAACAATTGGATGTAGGTAACATTGTTATATGCGAATACATTTTATCAAATGCCACTGCTGGTAACGGAGCAAGGAAATTTAGTTCGCCGACAAACATAACTGGCAGTGGGGAAACGGTAACTGGTACAACAACGGCAGCTTCCGTTGGTGGGTTTGAATTAGAGAATATTGATAGTATTCGTTTTAATGCGCCAAGATTCAACACTGCGAAAGGTAGGGTAGTAACATCTACCGATTATGAAACGGCAATCAAACAGTCTAATCCCAACATCAAATCAGTGACAGTGTGGGGTGGAGAAGACAATGTTCCACCCGTCTATGGAAAGGTTTATATCTCGCTGCAACCCCAAACTGGGTTTGTTATAACAGAGACCGAAAAAGACAATCTTGTTACCAATGTTATTAATCCCAAATTACCTGTATCATTAGTGACAGAGTTTGTCACCGCTGAAGACTTGTTCATAGGATTCAACATTGCCGTGACGTTTGACCCCAAGATAACCACGCAGAGTGCAGACTCTATTAAAACTAGTGTGCTCGCCCAAATTACATCTCACTTTAATACCAATGTTAATGAATTGAAGAAAAACTTCTTCTTCTCTAAATTGAGTAAGGAACTTGATGGGGTTGATGAATCTATCTTGGCCAATAACATTGAAATGCGATTGATGAAAAAGATAACACCGAAACTGGGTGTTGCTTCAAGATACGAACTGAGATACAATAACAAATTGCTGGCAAGTTCTGTTAGGACTAATTATTTCACTGCAAATATTACTGGTTCTCAGGACGAAGTTTATATAACAGACAAACCAGATGAGACATTTACTGCTTCTCAACAATACAATGGACAACGATTTAACCTTGCTAGAGGGGAACTCATTCTGAAATCAAAGGCTACCAACACAGTCATTGGTGGAACCGTGGGAACTATCGATTATGACACTGGGTATTTGGATATAACATCGATGAAGGTAGATGCTATAAGTGGTGCTACTAATTCTGATATTCGAGTTTATATTACCCCGCATGAGAGTGCAAAAAATATTTCTACAGATTCGTTGGTTCGTGCTACCGAAGAACAGAGTTATGCTGTCACTGCGTTGCCCGCAAGAAATATAATACTGGGTCTTGATGATTCCAATGTCGATACAACCAACAATGTTAAACAGGGTGTTGCCGTTACCATGATATCAAGGATAAAGGATGACTAATAGAATACCATCATTTCTTGAGTACCTAAAATCCATATCAATCAGTGCCGCTGGTTCTGGATATGGCGAAGGTACATACTCACTTAAAATTAGTGCGCCCACTGGCGACAACCCTATACAGGCTGTTGCTACTGCTACTGTAGGTAATGCTGGGAGTGTTACTTCCGTATCGATATCAGAAGCCGGTGATGGGTACAATGAAGTACCAACCGTATTTATATCGGGGCCCATTACTAGTGCTACCAGTACATCTACGAATACTGGTCTAGACGCTGGAACATATACTGGCGTTGAGGCCTCATCCACGAGTGGAACTGGAACATTCGCTGCCTTTACTATTGTCATTGATTCCAGTGGTAGTGTAACTTCCGTATCACTGACGCTGCCAGGCAACGGGTATGTCCAAGGGGACACGGTAACATTCGACCCGACATTGCTCGGTGGAACTGGATCAAATAGTGATGTTGTTGCTACCATAACAGAAATACAGAATGGTACATCTGCTGCATTCACGGCAGTAGTTGACATACTCACAAAACCTGATACCTACTCACAACCTAAAATATCCAAACTGGTTAGTAATCAGTTACCAGAATTTATACGCAATGAACACACTCTTTTTGCAACCTTCATCGAAAAGTATTTTGAGTTCTTAGAATCGAACAATACATCTGACCCCACAAAACACGGGCCATTGAAAGTACTACAAGACTTTCTTTCTAAATTGGATGTTGATTTTAATGACGATGGAAGTGTTAACACGGACGATAATTTCCTAAAGGAATTTTACAAAGACTATGCTAAAGATTTGCCTCTTGGGCAAACTGCTAAACTCAGTCTCGTACTTAAAAACATCAATGATTTCTACACTGCCAAGGGTAGTGGGGAAGCAATCAAACTTCTATTCAGAATACTTTACAATGAAGAGATAACCCTTTCCAATGCACAGGAATTTGTACTCAGACCGTCATCAAGTAGATGGCAACAAGACTATGTTGTCAAGGTGTACGAGAGAGGGTCACTTGTTAGTAGTGCATTTCCCGACTACAACCCAGAAGATTTCGTGGGACAACAGGTAGACCTTCACTACAGCGAATCAATTGGTTCCGTGACAAATGGTCTAACCAAAAGAGCTAGTGTTCAGTCGGTCAAGAAGATTGCCTACACAAACCCACAAGCATACGAATTAGTTTTAACTGGTATTGATAACACGTTCTCTCTGCCAGGCGGTGGTGCTGCGTCACTTTCGTTTGATGAAATATTATTACCGGAAATCTCTGGTGACATAGCAACAATAGTTGGTACTGCTGCGAGTGACGCATTCGCTGCGCCGTCCCCCTCAGTAGTCAATGGTACATATGTCATCAACGATGGCAATTCTACATCATACATCGATGTGCCATATGCCAATAATGCGGCAGTCACGAAGGGAACGTATGTAAAAGCAAACAATAAAATCTATCTTTCTATTAATGCTGGAACTACAAAGACTAGTGGAACAGGCCCATCTCACGAACAAGGTGAAGTCTTAGATGGTACATGTAAATTTAGATTTATAGAAATAAGTACTGCTACTGGTCACTATTCCAGTGGGAGTTCTGGCGCAATCTTATCGGTTGTTATTGCTGGTAATGCAGTTAGTTCGGTTAGTATAACCGACAACGGTACAAATTATTACCCAAACGAAGTAATAGAAATAGCTTCTTCAGTATTCGGTGGAACTGGAACTGGCGTATTTTTAAAAGTAGGTACTATTTCCAGTGGCCGAATCAAACAAGCCATCATCATGGATGCTGGGTCTGGATTTTCTGCCAACCCAAGTATTGTTATAACACCAAATGTTGCTGACACTATATCTACCGATGCCCTCCTAGAGACCAGAGTTACCGATGGGGTCATATCCCAGATTTTATTTACAAACAATCAATCTGGTGTCGGGTATAATAATATCCCCGCAATTAGAATTACCACTGGTAATACGTTATCCTTTGTGAGTTTAGCAGATGAGGTATTTCCAAGTACTGGGGTAGATGTCCTCAGTGCATTCAAAGGTATAGTGACACGAGTTTTAAACACTGGTAAATTCAATTCAATAAAGGTTGGTTCTAGTACCACTACTGGTGGATTTAAAATCGGCGATTCTTACCTAATCAATGAGGGCGGCAGTGTTCTAGGTAAGTATGCTGTTGATTACTTCTTGGAAGAGTATACATTGGTGGCCACGGCAAACAATGCTTATGTGCGTATCACCGCGCTGGACGAAACTGGTTACCCGAAAGGACTAGAAGTACTTGCAGTGGGTCAAGGTTTCAATAGGGAAGATTTCCAAGGGGAGTTATCCTCACCGACTGGCAACATTGCAATAGTAGATTTTAAAACAGGATACAATGCTGTTCTGGGTGGAGTCGCTGGAGATTCTGGTGGATTCTTATCAGACGCGAATAGATTATTCGACAACCAAGTTTACCAACCATATGCTTATCAGATACAATCGGAATTACAATCTTCCGAGTGGTCTGATTATGTTAAGAGGGCAGCTCACCCTGCTGGATTTGCCCTGTTCGGTGACTTACAAATAAAACAAGACATTGATTTCTCAACTGGATTTACAGTAGAAACAGATGTTTACATGTTATTCAAGTATCCAGATATTGAAGAATTGATTATCCAAGACACGATAGTCAAGGGAATAGAGGTTGACAGTATAACCCCAGATTCTCTCTTCCCAGGCGATGCCCTGAATTCATTCGATGTCGAAACAAGTAAGGCGGACATTGCCGGCGTCACGGATGAAGAAGGCCCATATACTTACATTGGTACGTCCATAACAAGTTTCTATGCTACCTCAGATGGTACTGAAACGGGTGACCCATACACCGTAGTCGGTGCTAGTGCTGCCGATGATTATGTGGAAAGACTTGTTGCTGGTGACTATTTTGCTGAATTATATACTCTTCTTGGTAATCCGATAAAAGATGTAGGACTTAACTTCAACTCAGCTGATACCGGAGAATACGCTACTGGTTATTTTGAGAACACTGGTGGAGCGAGATACACCCAACTTATTGCATTCGATGCTGAGAGAAGTACTTCTTATGCTTTCTTGGGTGACACGCTCACTAATTTATCAGTCGAAACGGCCTTTGCAGATTCCGCTGAATTCTCCGAACATGTTCTGATATCATTCGTATTCTTCAGGAACCCAGTTGATTCATTCAACATTGGTGATGCTAGTGTCATTGAGGCGCGACCAACCGTATCTGATACATTCAATACCGCTGATAGTGTTAATACGTTTGGGGTTGGTATCAATACAACGAACAATGCATATGCTGACCACAACATACCAGTATTTGTTATTGAAACTGTAAGCGCAGACACATCGAACATCGCTGATGTACCAGTACTAAATCCACAGTTAGTTGCTGTGGATGGTTCATCATCACAAGATACTACATCTCTACTATGGCAGGGTGTCAAGGTAGACACATCCAATATCGCTGATACACTAAATAAGTTTGATATTGGGTTGAATCCTTCCGATTCTGCCGATGCGGCAGACGGTATAAATAGTTTGACAGTTGAGACTAACCCAACAGAAAGTGCAGACTCTGCCGATGTGGCGACTCTATCCGCAGAAATAAATTTAACTGGTTCATCAGAAGACGAAAATGTATCCATTGGAGATAGTGGTAGTCTTATATCTCAATCATATACAGTGAATTTAACTTACTTTGCTGGAGATTATGTTGCCGATACTGTAGTAAGTTTTTAAAATTGTTATAAATAGGAACACCAAGGCAACAACTAAACAAACAGGAGAACACAATGTTACAAGAAAAAAATGCCTTACAAGCCAAGGGTCGATTGACACTTGAATTGTTTGATAAGGAAGGGAATTTAAAAGAGACCCAACACTCAACCAATGTCGTAGTAAACAACGGCCTTAACTATATTGCTTCACGAATCAAAGATGCTACTGCTACCGCTATGTCACATATGGCAATCGGTTCTGGTTCTGCTTCAGCTGCTGCGGGTAATACTGCTCTCGCCACTGAACTAGGCCGCGCGACTTTGACATCTACAACAGTATCGTCAAACTCAGTTGCTTATGTGGGTGACTTTGGTGCTGGTGTTGGAACTGGTGCAGTTGTAGAAGCAGCTATTTTAAACGCTAGTTCTGGTGGAACACTGCTTTGCAGGACTGTATTCTCAGTGGTCAATAAAGCCGCTGCCGATACGTTAAAAATCACTTGGACGGTAACTGTATCTGACTCCTAATAGAGTTAATCTACTAAGGAGTTAGTGCATGGCCATTCTGTTATTAGAACAGGCGAGATTTCATCAGGCTAGATCGTTTTATAGAGACATCTATAACGGAAACGACAAGTTCTATATGGCAGCCTCGCGTGCTGATACATGGACGGATGATACTTCACCCGATACATTTTATGATAATCGGTTGGACGTACAACAGTTTAGAGACACAATACTCTTTGTAAAAAGGGTACAGTCTGCTGACACCGCCATGTTAGCGAAACGAATTGATTGGGCTACTGGAACTATATACGATAATTATGATGATAATTATTCTCCCAGTAATACTGCCAATTCCGGCGCTACATCATTGCAGGCTGCAAACTTTTATGTATTAACAGATGCATTTAATGTTTACAAGTGTATTGATAATAACAACAATGGTCAAAGTACAACTAAACCTTCCAGTACTGGCACGGAGATATTTACAACCGCTGATTTATATAAGTGGAAGTTTCTATTCCAACTAGGTGCGTCTGATAGGACTAAGTTCCTCTCTACCGCCTATATGCCAGTCAGGAAAGTATCTGGTGCTGGTCAACCATCTTTCGATATTAACGGTGAACTTAATAGTATCGCTGTTACTGCCGGAGGAAGTGGTTATTCCTCACCACCCACGGTCACCATACAGGGGGATGGGACAGGTGCTACCGCAAATGCTACACTTACTGGCAATGCGGTATCATCTATCTCCATATCTACTGGAGGTAGTGGTTACACTTTCGCTGACATTAAACTAACAGGCGGTGGTGGAGCAAACGCAAAAGCAGATGCGACACTGGGTAGTACTGATACTCCGACACTACAAACCAATGTTGAGGGGACTGCTGTAAAAGGAACCATCGACAAGATAGTTGTTTCCGCGCAAGGTACTGACTATACTGCTGGTGATGTCACTTTAACTATAACTGGTGATGGGATTGGCGCAGCTGCCGCTGCTGTAGTGAATTCAAACGGTAATATCACAGGTGTTACCATAACGGCTCCAGGCAGTGGATATACTAACGCTGCTATTACACTGGTGCAGGCCTCTGGTAGTGGAGTTAATGCTACTTTCAGAGTTGTCATCTCACCGATTGAGGGACACGGGTCTCACCCGCAAAAAGAATTGTTTTGCAAACGGGTCGGGATGACTGTTTCTTTTGATAATGATTCAAGAGACATAATTACAGGTAACGACTATAGACAAGTCGGACTGATAAAAAACATTACCAAGTACGGACTGTCAACATTGTTCGATGATGCAACAGGTTCACCCCATTTCATTGTTACTATCAATGACCCAAATAATTATGGTGCTGATGATAGTATAGAGACATCGAGTGGTGGTAAATTCTCAGTCGCGCAATTGCGAGACACTACGGGTAATGGCACTGATGATAGTGTGTACTTACAAGAAAACACCAAGGGTATCTCTGTAAGTGATACTATCACAAATACTACAAAAGGACTCTCTGGTTTACCTATAAATAGTCTTGCGAACCCAGAAATATCTACTGATTCTGGTGACGTAATCTACTTTGATAATAGAAAACCTATTACAAGGGAAGAGGGTCAGGTAGAGACAGTAAAAATAATATTTACGTTCTAAGGGAAAGACAAAGATGGCGATTGATTTAAATGTAACCCCATATTATAACGACTTCACGGCGGCTAAGAAATTCAATCGCGTGGTCTTTAAGCCTGGCGTTGCTGTGCAGGCAAGGGAACTAACCCAACTGCAAGATTACATGCTGAACACCATCAAAGAGTTTGGTGATTATGTATTCAAAGATGGCGCGACTGTTAGGGGTGGTTCTGGTTACCCTATTCTTATCCCATACATCAAAATCAATGACCTAGATTCTGGTTCCGTTGCAGTATCAAATGACACTCTCTCAGATTATGTTGGAGATACAATCACTGGTGGAACTACTGGAATTAAAGCAGAAGTGCTTAGTGTACTTACTGGTAGTGACACTGATATAGTAAAAAAGAAAACACTATATCTAAACTATACCAAAGGCAACGAATCCGAACTAGGTACAATAGCATCTTCAATACGGTTTGAATCGGGGGAAACCCTAACCGTAACAAGTTCAGTTTCTGCCAGAAATGGCAAAACCTTTGTCGTAGATAGTAATACCGACAATGCGTCTTTTACTAAAAACTTCTATGGGTACGCAATCGATTTTGTAATCGAAGAGGGAATAGTTTACGCTCAAGGCAAATTCATTGCACATGATACACAAAAAATAAGACTTGACCCATTCAACATGAATGTTAATTACTTTGTTGGTATTGAGGTAACAGAATCAATACAGTCATCCGATGATGACACGAGTCTATTAGACCCAGCAACGGGTGCATACAACTACAATGCCCCAGGCGCCGATAGAACAAAAGTTGATACTGTAATATCCAAAGTTCCTTTTGGTAAAAATTATAGTACTAGTACTGTTTATGAAATTGGTGAATTCATATCGAATGAAGATAACATCTATGAGGTCACCACCGCTGGTACATCAAACACTTCAGGTTCTGGGCCTGTACACACAACTGGAAACTCTACTGATGGTTCTGTTGTGTTTAAATACTTTGAATTCCCCAGTGGATTTACTGCTCTCTACAAAGTACAGAATGGACAGATTTCAAAGAAGTATGATAGTGATATTGCGGAACTTGCTGAGTTGGGTAAAGTATTTGCCGCTGAGAAAAGAGAAAGTGATGGCGACTATGTTGTAGAACCATTCACCATTCAAATCATAGAACACTTAAAGACTATCAAAGGTATCACCTTCAATACGTCTGTAAATACTGCTTACGCCGTAGGTCAGTTTGTAAATAACGCTAATAAATTATACGAAGTAACTCTTAGTGGTACTTCCGCCGCTGGTTCTCCACCCACACATACATCCGGTGAAGTTCTCAGTGGCAGTGTCTCATTTGGATACAGAGGAGCTTCTTATAAACTAGACAACAATGGTTACCACTTCAGTAACAATCCAGTTGATGCTGGTTCTATTGACCACCTCGTCGCTTTAGTATCGCCTGGCATTGCATATGCTGACGGATACCGCAGAGAATTTTACGCGAAGACTCCTATAAAGATACGGAAGGGTACGTCCACCGAAGTCAAAGAAGGCCTCGATGTTACAATGGGGTACGGAAACTACTTCAACGTAAAAGAAGTGGCTGGTGTATTTAACATAGAAGATGGAGCAATATGTAATATTGGATACTATGGTTCGGTTGGTTCTCAAACTGCCGCTACTGCTGTCACGGATGCTACATTCGGTGCCCATGCTGCTCTGCAATCAACCGTTGGTACTTGTCGTGTTCGGGCCCTAAAGAGGGCTTCTGGAACCGTGGGAACCGCTACTTGCCAGTACAGACTCTTTGTATACGATGTAAAAATAACCGGCGGGTCTTTAAAAGACGCCAGAAGTATTCAATTCCCCAACAGTACAGATAGTGGTTTTGCTGATATTATATTACAAGACAACAATGGTGATGGTACTGCTGACGAAGCTGTACTATTCGGAACAGAATATAACAAATTAATATACCCAACGCCTTGGCAAGCAACAAAAACTCTTGCCGCTGCTGCTGGTGGAACATATGATACAGCATATTATTACACGGAAGAATTCAATGTAACTGTTGCTTCCAATGGTACGTTCAGTCTCAGTACATCTAGTTTGGGGTCTGGTGTAATTTTCCCGTTTACTGCTGGTTCTATGACGCAGGCTTTACTAGATAATAAAATTCACATGGTTTGTAAGACTACTGGCATAACCAATTTAGGATACGGAACCGTATCTGGTTCTGAGGGTAGAGTTGCGAGATTAACCCCCGCCATGGTTACTGCCGTTTCTAGTGGACAATCCATGTCGTTTGATATGGGTAATCCAAGTGCAGGGTACGATGCTTACTTACAAGTAGAAGTAAAAGTTGTTGATGCTATACCAGTACCCAAGGCAATCAATATTGGACGGTATGTTAAATTAGATACGCGAGATAATGTTGGTGGTGCTAACGGGCCATTCCCACTTGGTATCGTAGACGTACTGAATATCGAAGCAGTCTATGTTTCGTCAGATATGAATAATTGGGCCGATGATACGGATGCTGTCAAACCAGTTAACTACATAAATGATTTCATCTTAGATAATGGACAATCGGATAATTTCTATGGACATGCGCGACTCATTAAGAAAGGTTCTAGTACACTCACAACCGCTTCTAGATTACTTACAGTTAAACTTAGTCACTTTACTGCCAATTATGGTGCTTCTACTGGAACATATTTCGCTAAAAATTCATATCCAATAGATGATAGTGGTGCAAGTGGCATTTACACGTTTGAGATACCTACATTTTCCTCTGAGAGACTAGGGGAATACCAGTTAAGAGATGCCATTGACTTTAGACCTAGAGTTAAGGGTACTGCTGTGTCTACTACGTCACTTGCCGCTGCTACTAATAACCCATATCACACAGATGATTTAGATTTGCCTACGAATGGTTGTCAATTCCCTACTCCGAATAGTTCATTCTCTACAGACGTAGAATACTATTTGCCGAGGGTTGACAAACTTGTAATCAGTAAGTCCGGTACGATGAGAATAGTCGAAGGCGTTTCTAGTCTGCCTGCTAAACCACCGGCACTTGGTGATGCAATGCAGATTGCTGAAATACAAGTTCCACCTTTCCCATCATTGGCGCCCGCGTTTGCAGAGAGATATGGTCAAGAATTAAATGCCGTCTATCACAAATTAAAAGGGCAAAACAAACGATATTCTATGAGGGATATTGGTGCCATAGAAAAGAGAATTAATAGACTAGAATATTATCTCGCTCTAAGTCTGATGGAGATGCAAGCTAAAGACCAGATAATTTTGGATTCAAACGGGAATGACCGATTCAAAAATGGTATCTATGTTAACCCATTTGATAGTGATTTATTAAGTGATTTGTCTGCGCCAGAGTATTCAGCTTCCTATGATTCGTCTAGGAAACGATTGGGGCCTTCATTCAATGACTTCCAAGTTGACTTGATATTAAACCCTTCACATGGTACTTCTGGTTGGACTCAACAAGGTAGTATGATTACTAGACCGTATACATTAAGTGCTGGTAACGAAAATCGATTTGCGACCAAAGTACGAAACTGCGTTGGCGAATTGCAGTTTACCTATGATGGTGAGATGGATGTTCACCCTCGTTCTGACACTGGTAGTCAGATGAAAACCGCAATGCAAAAAAATACAATCACATCCTCCAATGGAACGAATATCGCTGACCAGATAAAATTGGTTAACTCTTCTAAGGATGTTGTGGGATTTGAAACTAACTTTGAGATGGGGGCCTTAACCGCTGACAACAAATTCGTTGTCGGTCAGACCAGAACTAACAGCAGAGAAGCCATCACCATCGATGGTGGTGGTGATGCCAGTGGCACAATCACTGGGGATGTCGCTGGTGGTGGTATCACCTCTATAGGTAATCGCGCAAGAAGTGGGTGGTTTGAACAGGTCGGCGAATCTTCAATCGGAGGAGATATTGGTGGTAACATTAAGGCCAGTGTGTCTCTGAATCAGACAATGGAAGTATCTGACATTCAACAAACTACCATCAATATGATTCAAACCGCAGAAGCTGGGCCCATCCATAAAGTGACCAACAATATGGGTACGTCTGTAAAAGACGTAAGTTTGTTGCCTAACATGTCGGGAAATAAGGTTGGTGTTAGGGTTCGCAGATTGAAACCCAATACACGACTGTACTTCTTCTTTGATGATATTGACCAAACTCCTCGATGTTTGCCATGTGATGCTGTCAAATTTGACGCGCTACTCCCTACATGGAAAGCTTCAGGAAACCGTTCAGCGGTGATAATGGAACAGACTAAGTTGACTGGCGTGCCACTGGGCGGTGCATCAAATGTTTCCAAAAATTACAACTACACGCCAACTGAACCCGCTGTATTTGGTTCACCCATCCACACCGACCAAAATGGTGACGCAGCATTTGTCTACCACTTACCTCGCGGTCAGGTGCAGGGGGACGGTCAGTATGTATCGGCAGATTTAGGTACTCCTACATTTGGTGTAGGTACTCGTAGAATGCGAGTAACGGATGACCCAACAGATAGATTTAACTTTACAACGACATCGGCAGAAGAAACTTACTCCGCTTTCTCTATACAATCATGGACACAACAAACAGAACTTGTGATAGAAACCCACACGGTTAAACTTGGTGTTCGGCGGGATGCGGAGAATCCACAGACCAAACTTGTTGGTACTGTAGTAACCGATGTTAACCTGCAACCTGGCTCAATGTCAGTTGATGCGAGTTTGGATGCTAGTATTGATGCAACTAACCCGTCATTTATTCATCACCCGCCAGTATTCCAAGGTGACCCAATCGCACAGACATTCGGTATTGGTAATGCACCAAATGGTGCGTTCGTCAAGAAGGTTAGAGTATTCTTTAGGGACAGGCCCGGACAAACTGCAAACACGGTAAATACTGCCACCAATACGAGTAAGGGTATCACATGTGAAATCAGAAAAGTTTTGAATGGTTTCCCGACTGCCACGGTTCTGGCTGGTGCTCGGAAATTCTTGAAACACACCGAAGTAAAAACTACCCCAGACACATCTGGTGGCAAACAAACAAACTACACATATACCGAACAGTATGCTACTGACTTTGAGTTTGATGAACCGATTTATGTTGCACCAAACGAAGAATATGCATTCGTTCTTTTACCACAGGCGAATGACCCGAACTACAATATTTGGGTTTCCAAGTTGGGTGAAAATAAGATAGGAACTACTCAGAGAGTTACCGCAGAAGAAACTACCATTGGTGGTATGTTGTTTACATCATCTAACAACAGGGCATGGAGTCCCCACCAAACAGAAGATATTAAATATGTTGTATTCTACGAACAATTTACCGTGGGTACTGGAACAGTAGAATTTACAAATGATGATGCTGAGTATACCATTTGTAGTGACTACTTGAACGGTAGACCCGTTGACGGACAGACTGTACACGCATTCAAAGTGGGTATTGTATCTGGGGGTTCTGGGTATAGTGTAAACAATATTATCACGCTGAATGGAATTTCAAAAACAGATTCGGCCGAGAATCACTTAAACGGGAGTGGCGTGAAACTAAAAGTCACCGCTGTTTCCGGTGGTGCAGTAACTGGTGCGGTAGTTGTTGATGGTGGAGTAGGATTCAAGTTGGTACTTGACAAAGACTCCCCCGTCATTCTTGACCCAGATACTACAGGACAATCATCCGTTGCGCCCGCTGGTGCTTCTGGTGCTACCTTCTCGCTCAAGATGAAGTATGGTAACGTGGAAGAAGTTGACCCGTTAACAGAGAAAATAGACATTACCTATAACAGATTAACTGTTGCTGCCGCTCATAGTGACGCAGACAGATTCTTTGCTGCGAATGATGTTCTTGGTACAGGTGAACCACTCACCGCCGGTGGTGAAATAGGTTACAATAGAAACACTACTTTCAAGATTGCAAGTATCTATAATAAGGTCTTCAATAACTTCAGAACAAATATGACGGCTAAAGAATTCCCAGAAGCGCAGTTAGGTTATAAAATCTGTTCTACTAATTCAGTCGGTGCTAGTACCGCTGGGACAACATTCACTGACATGCTTCCTGTTGTGAGACAGGGGTTGACCACAGAAAAGGCAGTATATTCTGCGTCAAAAGAAGCTGCATTTAGTGGTGGTAACCGATTGGCGAAGAAGAGTTATCGACACCGCTACTCGTTGAATACAACGACTGCTGACTTATCGCCGGTGCTTTCTCTCTATCGTAATTCTGTAATTACTAGGAGTTATGAGATAAACAATGATACCACGAATGAAACAGGTAACGCCGGTAATGCAAAATCGAAATTCCTTTCTAGGGTAGTACGACTTGCTGATGGACAGGAAGCTGAAGATGTGAGACTTTCAGTCGCGCTGAGGATGCCGCAGGGTTCAAGTTTCAAGATTTACTTTAAGGGACAGGCTCAGGAAGATGACGGAAATTTCCAACGAGATTTACCTTGGGTAGAAATGGAGTATGATGATACTACTCCTGCTGGATTCTCGATGGCACAGAATCAATTCATCGACTTCAACTTTAAACTTCCTAGTACCGCTACTGATTCTGCTGGGGTGTTTACATACTCCAGTAGTCGTGTAAATGCACTAACGATTGGTACTGCTGGTAGTGGTATTGCTAATACAAGTGATGTGGATTTCTTCATAAGTGGGGGTGGCACGCCAAGCGCACAGGCAGCAATCAAGACTACGACATTGAATAATGGTGGACTCTCCACTGTCGAGATTGTTAACCCAGGCCGTGGATATGGGTCTGCACCAACAATCAAGGTATTTAGAGACCATACAGTAAGTACTCAATTTGCGGTCAACACTATTGTTGCTCACACCAATGGCAAGATATACAAAGCAACAATCGGTGGGACATCTGGTGCCGCTTCTCCGCCTACGCACACAAGTGGAACTGCGACTGATGGTGGTATAACGTGGACATTCTTGGGAACAAGACCCGTAGTAACCGCTACTGTCGCCGCTACTAGTTTCAAGAGATTTAAATACTTCTCTGCGAAACTGGTCATGCTTTCTACAAATACTTCTGTAATACCAGAAGCAAAACAGTTGAGGATTATCGCCTTACAGGCGTGATAAATAACTATGAAAACTCAGGTATCTAGTTCAGAGTACGAAAGAGACAAGACATCTGGTGGTCTTATTAACGTGGATCATAATGGGTTGGCTGCATACAAAAAGAGAAAGTTTTTATCGAACAAACGGACAACTCAGATAGATGAAATGTCGAATGATATAAATAGTCTCAAAGAAGATTTCCAAGAAATCAAAAGCATTTTAATGCAACTTGTTAATAATATTGATAAATAACAGATAGGGACGAACATGACTACTATAACACTCAGAGCTTCCAAGGGTTCTCCACTTACCAATACTGAGGTGGATACTAACTTTAGTAACCTCAACAATGATAAGTATGAATCTGGAAACAATGTTGTGGTTGGGACTCTTACTGCTAGTGGTAATGTTACATTTGGCATCGCTGCCACTGTATCCGCTGCTGGTAGTACTCAGGGTAACGCAACCGCATTAACTAAAACATATAATATCGTATCGACTGCTTCATTGAACCAAGGTATACTTCTACCTTCTGCCGCTGCTGGTCTGGTAATAAACATCTACAATGTGAGTGGGGCTACTATCAAAGTATATCCCGCTTCTACAGAAACCATCGATGGTGGTTCTGCAAACGCCCCCGTATCAGTAGTAACTGCTAATGGTGCTGAGTTGATAGGTGTTAGTACTGGTGGATGGAGACAAGTAGGTTCTGGTGGAACCAATGTCGCAGACTTGATAGTAAATACAAGTGTTCAATTACTTGGTTCAACACAATTTGGTGTGACTGCTGCGGTATCTACTGCCGGTTCTGGTCAAGGTGATGCAACTGGGTTGACAGAAACAATGAATGTAATCGGCACTGTCGGTGCTGCCACGCAGGGTGTTGTTTTACCAACCGCCGCTGCTGGTTTACATCTTGTTGTATCGAATACTACCACCACAGACTGTAAATTGTATCCCGCGAGTTCCGATAAGATTGATGGTGGATCGGCAAACGCTGCTGTAACACTACCTGCTAAGACTACATTTACTTTAACATGTAAAGATGCAACGGATTGGATTAAACATAGAGGCCTCGCCGTCTATAATTCATCTGGTACGTTACTTAATTAAGGAGAACTTGAATGGCAGGCCCAGTAACATTAAAAGCAGGAGCTTATCCAGCTGCAGCGGGAGGACTTCAAGGACTCCGCGAGTTGACCGCAGTCGAAATAAAGAACCAAGTAGCGGGAGTGGTGACTCTAAAATTTGCCACCGATACTGATGGTAACGGTACTGGCGAACTCAAAATAGTTACGGGTGGTTCTGCCGCAGCAACCGAAGTAGGAACATTCTCAAACAGAGAAAGAAATGAAACGGTAGGAACACACCCCGCTGGTGGAGCTATAACAACTACCGTCTATCGATTGAATCAGGCTACTGGTGCTGTTAGTGAAAGTTCTCAAATCAACCCTCTGAGGTGGACAGGAACGTCCGTAGAACAAGCCACAGACACGGAACTAGATACAGAAGTACTAGACCTCGTTATAACTGCAATGTGCGCTGAGGATGCAAATACGGTTGGCCAATACAAAATTGGAACATCTTCACCCTCCGGTGGAACTTGGACGAGTCGGTACACGTTTACTGAAACTCAGGTTGATGGAACAGACGTAGCTTACAATCTTTACCAAAAAACTGCGCCCACTACTGCTGCTGGTACAGACACGAACATTCTATTGAAAGCCGCTACGGCAGGTGAACCGCAGGAAATGTCTGCTGCAAACCTACAAACATTAGTTCCCGCATTCAGAAACCGAATCATTGCTGGTGGTGTTGGAAAATACTTACTGCAAACTGGTTCACCTTCTGCAACTGGAACTTGGGTACAGATGGGTTCAACCATGACTGACCAGTTAAAGAGTATCTCTAATGTGAACTACTCTGGAAACTACACTGGTTCTTATACTGGTTACTACAATAGATTCTTTGCTGGATTCCTTAACGGTGCTTATGCCGGTTCATACTCTGGTACATACACTGGTACTTACGCTGGTGCAACTGTACTGACATCTAGTGCTACTCAGGAAACGAAACAACTGTTCATACGAACCGCTTAAATGTGTTATAAATATAGGGGTAGGTGATATCAACACCGCCCCTATTTAAATTATGAGGATTTATTATGACCGAAAACACTCCGAAGTACCGCAACCCCCGATGGATAGATAAAGAAACCCGTTCACTATTTTGTGAAATATTGGTTGGTGAATCATATCGGCCCGCTCAAATCAATGTTGGTAACATAACAGAAGGATTGGTTAATGCCGACTTCACTGCCATCTTGGAAGAGTTCAGTGAAGAAGATATTCAATCAAACACCGATGCCCATGTAATTGCCTGTGAAGAGAATTCAGAGAAGGAAGACCAGCAACGAGAAGTTCACAAGAACCGATTGATGCAAGAAGCCCTGTTCAATATGAAATTGGAAGCATTTGAAATCCCTGCCATCAAAGACTCAGACGATAAACGATTCAAGAAATTGATTCGCAAATCAAAGACTCAGTTAGAAGTTCAGGCTTATGTAACCATGTTACTACAGTCAGAAGCACTCTATGACTCACCAAATACATTCAAACCAGATGGTACGTTCCCAGAACTCGCCGCGCAGGACATTGCCGAAAATGACTAAGGGCTACATATATGTAGCTTCTCTTAGAAAAGATTATTACATCGCTGCGAAAAAATCCGCAGAGTCCCTCAAAGATTTCTATCCAGAAGCTAACGTAACTCTATTCACTCACGCAGATTGGGTAGAACTCGATGACTACAAACTCTTTGACCAGATAAGAACGCATGACGGGTTGGGCAATGATATGCCTATGAACAACCGAGCAAAGTTGTGGGCGTTGTCTACAAGTCCATACGATGTCACGATGTATCTAGACTGTGACACTATGATAGAACACGAAGACATTAGATATGCATTCGACCATCTAAAAGACAACGATGTGATATTCACACTGAACCGCCCCTACAATGCAAAGATAACAAAACTGAATGATGATGAGAGTATGAAATACCACTGCGGTATCTTTGTATATCGCAAGAACAAAGCAACAACAAAGTTGATGGATGATTGGTACAAGTATTATTTAATTCAAAGTGCGCCGATGCATGATGTCAGTCCGTATCCAGAATCGGTCAAACCGTGGGATACATTTACGATGTGGTACTTGCTAAACAAAACGGCACACAAAGATACCGTTACTGTTGGAGAGTTTGAGTCACCCGATGCTAGGTGGAATTTTGTTGTCGGTCAGAAACCAGAAGAATTGGATGGCACCGAAGTTATAATTAGACATTATCTACTGAATAGGCATATAGATAAATGGAAACATTGAAGGTAGTAAACCCAGAGTTGTTGGACATTCTTCACGAGTGGATGGATTTCTACGATGAACATTCGTTCGACAATGATTTACCCTTGGACGAAAGACGATTCGGTGATAGGGGCATGGAATATTATACCTCAGAAGAATATCTCAAAGAAGTTCAGTCTAAGGGATTAGACCACAAGGGCCCGCCGGAGTTTGCAAAGGTATGCGACTTTCACAATACACATGGCGTCAACAAAGAACTTATGCGGAAATCTTTATCTACATGCGCGGAGTTGTCTGCTTGGTTATGTGCGAAATTTAATGCCGTCCATGTCTATTATCCCGCCGGTGGTTTCATGGCGTGGCATAACAATTGGGATGTGCCTGGCTATAATATTCTTATGTCTCACAGTGAAGGCACTGGATTCTTCCGGCATGTAAAGGACGGCAAAGTCGAGACCATCACTGACCCAGTGGGTTGGAATATCAAGATAGGGTATTATGGTGGTAAAGAAGAACCATACTGGCACACCGCTGGAAGTACCGGCCCTAGACAAACATTTGGGTTTGTTATCCCCCACAAAGGATTGTGGGAGGACATGATAAAAGACATCACCACCATAAATGCAGTCTAGAAGAAACCTTCTCTCTGGCCGATAATCATATATCGGTCAAAGTCTTTCTTTCCTTCCCACGAGTAATATACTTGTTGTTTGGTTCCCTCGTACCCACACTCTGATATACCCACCTGTTCCTTCAGTGCGTCTATAGAGTTGACACAGTTGATGCCATACATCTCTTCAACCACGTTTGAATTCTGCATTGCATAGACTGCGTTGGGATTCTTGCCGTTGAGTTCTGTTAACGGATACATCTGTTCCGTGTGAATACAAATTACCACATCAACATCAATCTTGTTTAGATTCTCAAACTCAAATGGGATGTCCATGTTCCAATGTCGGATGTTTACAAACTTCTCTTGGGCGTAATATTTGTGGAATGACTTGGACAGAGTAATACTTTCCTCATCCATATCGACTAGGTGTATCTGACCTACATCTAAATTCTCACATAGAAGAGGAACCATAGGAACACCCAACCAAGAATTCAGTATTAATATTCTGAGGTTTCCTTGTTTAGTATAATATTCTTCTAAGTATTTTTTAAGTTCTTCAACCAACCAGATTGAGGCCTCCATATTATTTTCTTGTAGAGACTGCCTAAAATCTGTTAGTTTATGGGGCATTTTGTTTTCTATAATATGTAACGCTTCACCCCAGTGTTTCAAATTATTCAAAAAATTAAAATTTAACATCTTCACCTTTTCCCATTGAGTCGAAAATACAAATGTATGGTAGTTCCCTGTAGGTATGTTTTTCTATGTCGTGTGGAAATATATAGCCTTGGTTAAAACTATACACCCAACCGATAGGAAACAATTTGATTTTGGTTATTCTTCTGTTGTAGAAGAAGTTGTCAAGACCACGATAGTACCATAGTATTTGTTTTCGATGTTTATTAAAGTATTCTGTAATCTCTTCCGTGTTCAACTCATCATTCCACCTAAGAACCGAAGAGTTTAGATCGGTATATTTATGCGGAATGTGTCTAGTGTTTTTATAAGAAGATTCTAAGTCGTGCCACCATGTCTTCACGAAACAAAGATTATCTTCTGGTTCGTAGTTCACAATTGAGTCTATGTTTTGTTGTAGTATAGTATCGATGTCAAAGAACATCTTCTCTCCCTTCTGGGAGACAATACTAGTATCAAAGAGATACATCTTGTTCCACCACTTAGCCAGTTTGTTTCCGCCCGGCAAAGCTAACGGTGTAATGTTTTCGTCCAATCCTTTTGGATTTTCCGTCAGACAAAAGAAATTAAAGTCGCAAGTCACAAACTCTAGACACGCTTCATAGATTTTGTTTACATGTTGGTGATTGTATTTCTCACCCCATTTTACCGTGTAAATATTCATTACCATTGGTGGACATTTCCTGCAATTATAAAGAAACATGTAATAAAATTTACGAGTACCACGACAGTTCTAATCATTGCAATCTTATCTGCCTCGATGTCGGTGTTTCCTTCCTTCTCGCCCAGACTCTTGGCCCACAATCTCCAGTACGTTTTCATCTCCAATGCTCCAATAGTTTAGGATCTGCGAGTTCATCCTGTTTTATAGTACCTCTACTTTCATCTTCAAATGGTAATAGGTCAACATTGAATACGCAGAGTATACAGTTCGGTCTGTATATACCAATATTTAAATCATCTTCATCCCATGACCGCCCTCTATTATATGAGTACGCCATGTGCGAGGGGAAGTTGTCCCAAAGTTTTGCACCATACTCTCCCCATCTCCAAGAGTGGTAATTATCCGTGCCGTCTGTGAAGGTAAACCAAATCTTTTCTTGATTTTTTAGAACATCATTCCAGATAGGTTCTGCCTGATCATCACTCCACACTTGACAACTGCCATTCGTGTATGCACCATGAGACAGTTTGAATTGTCTGGTCTTCATTGGTCTAGGGTCTTGCCACCAAGACCGCATCTTAGTTGGTTGTTCGGTGTTGTACGTTAAGAGAGGCGTGATATCACCTTGGATTATTATATCCAAATCAAAGAAGATGAAACGTCCAGTTGGTTTATCTGCGGCAAAATTGTGCGTGTTAAACACGAAGGTTTTTGGTCTATCCCAACAACGCGCCATGCCATACTTAAAGTCATCTGCGCCGAACCAGTATTTTGGGTGGATGTTAGGGATGTCTGGGAATGGGATAACTTTAATATCGGGGTCAAATCCCTCAGCATTGTCGGTATAACAGTAGAAATGGAAATCCATTGTCGTGGGTGTATTGCGTTTAGACATGTTATAAAGGCGATTAACAAAATGTGGGCCGTACTTGTCTCCCCATTTAGCACATACTACATTAACTCGCATGGCAACCACCACACTTTTTATTACAAATATTCAAAGGATTCCTCTTTAAACTTTCACTTATATTTTCAAAGTCATTATTATATATAACCTCGCCCACGGTGAAATGGATTAAATTATTGTACTTACTATTGTATGTGTAGTCGATGGGGTGGTATGGCAATACCCTATTCTCTAATACATCTCTAGCAGTCCAAGCGCATGGGTATGCACCACCGTCAGAACTAATATAGAAGTAACCACTCTTTCGAGCATCACACCACACTGGTTCTGCTTTTTTCGCCTTGGGTTTTGGTCTCCTTACCTCATCTTTCTTCTTAAATATTTTCAGTGTTTCTAAGTCAACTGGGATATCACTTGCTATCGTTTTCCTTATAACTGGCATATTCTCAGAGAGTTGAGGATGATCTATATATTCGATATCGTCAACCCATTCTGGCTTGAGATAACTTTTATCATACGTCTGAACATGCACCGTGACATTTTTCTTGCGAAAATATTTGCAGATGTCTTCAAACCAAAGCGCCTTGGTCGGGTCACTTATTTCACACATCAATGTCACCCAACTCACACCGTATCTATCGAATATCTTTTTGATAGATGATAAAGTGTGTTCGTGGCCAGTTACGAAGATGTCATTGTATTCGTCATCCGTATCATTTCTTGAACTACTGAGTTGAATTAACGCTCCTTCCGGTGAGCCATCTTCATACAATCCCTTGTACATGTCACTGTATTGTTCACCATGCATTTGAAAATACTTTACTAGGGTATCATCATCCGATGTCTTGTCCTGTTTTAAAATGTTTAACAGGTCATTTTTTGGTATGATGTTATATAGTCTTTCAAATACCGCCTCGTAATCCTGTTTGTAAAAGAGTTCTTTGAGATTATCGATGTAGTATCTTTTATATAATTGTTGTGTATCCTCATTACTTGCGTCCCAGAACAATCGCTGCATACCATAGAGTTTCACATTGTTCATAAACTCGTCTTTGAGTTTTGGTAGAACATTCTTGTGCCACAGTCTCCGATACAATGCAAAACATTGGTAGTTAGTAATGTTCCAAAAATATCTCACTGGGCCATGAACAACCTGTTCGGCCGAAACAACCGCATGTTGTCTAGCAATATATCTTTCTTTGTAGAAGTTGTATATACCATCCACATTCTTGTTCCAGTACAAGGATTGACTGCCATTGATAAGAAGTGTGTCCTCTGGGAAGTCTGCTAAAAACTTCTTATGCATGGAAATCATATCACCAGTATCATATATCTCCTTGATTGTATTCCTATGTTCTGGTTTTATCTGTCGAATGAAAGTCAGGTCAGATATTTCTTTCTCTATCTCTGGAAAGGCTTCTTTTATTTGTGACACTGTGCCTTCAAAGAGCAAATCTAGTTCGGGAAAATACTCAATCATCTTATCGGCAAGAGATACCAAGTCGTTCTCTTCTATCATGGAACGAATGCCATTCACAATATTCGCATCCATATAATTCTTTTCTAGGGTATCATCCGACATGGAATCAAACTTAGACCAGTTTTTGATATTGTTAAACGAGTTGTTGTACTGTTCCCAATCACTTTTAATCTTGGGGTTATCTTTCTTAAACTTCTCTTCAAGGATATTAAATACAACTTTGTGCATCTTGTAGACGAATCTATCCTCGTAGAATTCATAGATACCATCGGCATCTTTATTCCAATACAATGATTCATCTCCACTGAGTAACAATGGGTCTGTTGGGAAGTCTGCTAAAAACTTCTTATGCATAGAAATCAAATCATTGCTGAATTCATCGATGGTTGATTTGTGTCTAGCCTCAATCTGTTTTACAAATGGGTCGTACTCATTTGCGTTTTCAATCAGGGTATCAATTCTATCCGTGTGTTTATTCTTATCGAAAAAATTGTCGGGAAACTTGGGTAACCAGAGTCTTTCAAATTCTGTTTTGCCATGCCAGTGGATTAAAAGATTGTAGTCTCTCAGTTCGTGTGGTTTGAGGTTGTTCTTATTTTTGCCGCCAATAGAATCTTCAAATATACAAAACTTAGAATTCTCTCTGTATAGATGTTGTGTTACGTCATCTGGATATGTTCTTCCCCTATTATACGAGTACACCCAATCATCAGGCAAGAAAGTCCAATAGTTATCACCGACTACATCGTGTTCTCTGTAGGGATAATAGTTGTCAGTACCTTTGAAGAAAGTCTTAAACACAGTATCTTTGTGTTTCATTACATCATTGTAAATCTTTTCGCCTTGGTCGGTACACCATAACATTACGCTGGAGTTATACAAACTTCCCCGTATGTCACTAAATCTTCTATCCTTTAGTACGCGAGGGTCTTCCCAGTTAGAGTAAAACATGTGCGGGGATTTGGATAGTTCGTCTATCTCATCGATGTTGTTTTGGATTATTACATCTAAATCTAGGTAACAGAAAGGCCCCTTTGTCTTCAACCAATGATGGGAGTTCAAGACAAGAAACTTTGCTCTATCCCAACAGAAGTTTTCTTGGCCAAACCAGTACTTTGGATGCAGGGGGTCTACATTTGGAATAGGTCGAATCTTGATAGATTTCTCTATGCCCTCTGGTTCGTCCGTGTAGCATATAAACTTAAACCGTTTGGAGTAGTTTTGCTGAACCATTTTGTAGAGATTGTTTACATATTCTGGAGAGTACTTGTTACCCCATTTTATGCAAAGAAAGTGCATCATAATATTTTTGTCTCAAATTGTAGTTGACTTCATTTTGCCCATTCAAAAGAACAACTGGGTAATCTGGTTTTATTTGATGGGCCCTTGGGGAAGTATCTGATTCAACATCTACGCCGCCAAGAAAAGAGTATATCAACCCTTTAGGAAAGGTTCTCTTGAATAGGTTCTCATCATATAAAAAGTTATCATCCTTACCGTTATATTTATGCAAGTTATAATCATAGTTCTCAAAGAAATACTCTGGTATGTGACTTGCATTAGACTTGTTCCATGCCATAACACTGGAGTTCCACTCACCCCCGAAGTTTTTCCAATATGTCTCACATATGGTAGGTTCATCACACAACGCGAATAACGGGTCAAGATTACCCTGTACGATGACATCCAAGTCAAGGTATAGGTTATCTCCATCAAAACTATTGTGGAGGAGAGATATTTTTTCCCAGTTACCCAATCCATCTATAGGAAGACAATCTATGTTGTCATTTAGTCCAGTGGTGAGATCGGTGAAACAAACGAACCTGTCAAACTGATTTTCACACATATTATAAATAGTGTTTACGCAATCAGAAGAGTACTTGTTTCCGTATTTAAGGGTGACAATGGTTCTCATAATTAAAGGTATATTCCATGGCGAAGAAAGTAATTAAAAATTTGGTGATAGACCAAGGTGCAACTTACAGTGAGACTATTGCTGTTACCACTGATGGGGCCACCATAATGAACCTTACAGGGTACGTTGTGACTTCTCAATTCCGAAAGAGTTATGATAGTACTACTTATACAAGTTTTACAACCGCTGATGTGGACGCCACTGGTGTTATTACACTGTCGTTAACTTCAACACAGACAGCTGCGCTAAAATATGGTCGGTATGTTTATGATGTAGAAATTGCGAGTTCATCTAATACATATAGAGTACAAGAAGGTATAGTAACCGTTTCGCCCCAAGTAACCAAATAGGATTTGAGTCATGGGTAAGAATTATCTTGAAACCCTACAAGATTTGACCGAACTGAATGGTGACGGTAACAGGGATCGAGGAAGAGATGGAGAAGACAATACGCCGCAGAGTGCATGTTACATATGCAAATGTGACCCATGCCAATGCAAAGCCGTTGAGGACGCATAAATGAAAGACGAACTAAAGAAACTCTTTGAAGCTATAGCAAAAGAGAAAGATAGAACCAAGGCCTTAGAGATAGACAAAACACTAAAGGTTGTTGCCAAGAAAAGAAAGAAACAAGATCATAGTGCATCTGTTAAGGAAGATTTCTGGGGCGTATTCAAAAGTCAACTCAAAACACTGGGTGAAGAAGAGTCTGCGAACAAAAGTAAACTCCAACAGTTGCAGGAAATCAAAAAAGAATTCCAAGACGTAACACCATTGATTCTACAGGATGAAGAAGAGGTTGTTGTTGAGTCGGCACTGCCAGATTTCTTTGCTGATATTGACCCAGCGAAAATGTCAAACGAGTTTGATATCAGACCAGTTAGTGAAATATCAGAAGTTACTTTACCATATACAAATCAACCATATCAATTAAAAGACCACCCGATACAACTCATAGAGACCCCCGTAGAAAAGTCTGGTATACAAGACCCAGATATATTTGGTCTTGAGTCGAAGGTTAATAAACTGGAGGAGAAATACTCTGGTGTTATCAACAAGATAGAAGAAGGTAGGGTTTCCACTCTGTTTGATGAACACAAGTCAGCCGATGATGTGATTGCTGAGTTGTTGGATACTAGTGCTTCTCTGCAACCAGTTGAAACAGTTGATAAGGACGAAAGAAACTTACAAGAACTTGCAGTAAATTATCTCAAAGAGAAGAAAAAGGTAGTAAAAGAACAGGTAGACGAAAACGAAGGTCTACAACAACAGATTACTGGCATCAATTCACATATACGACAATTGATATTGGGTATGCAAGGCATTGGTGGCGGTGGTGAAGTTCGCCTAGAATTCTTAGATGACATCGACAGAGATACCGCAAAGGTAAATGGAAAATTCCTTCAGTACAATGCCACATCTAAGAAATGGGTTGGTGCAGATGCAGATGATTCCGATGTACCATTCTCTGCTGTAACATCCAGACCCACTACATTATCTGGATATGGAATAACTGATGCTGTTACCGCATCAACTACAACTACATTTACAAATAAAACTTTTGATGCAGATGCAACTGGCAACTCACTTACAAATATTGAAGATGACAATATTAAAGCGGGAGCGGAAATTAATGCAACTAAGATTGCAGACGGTTCCGTAACAAACACTGAGTTTCAGTACATTAGTACATTATCTTCAAATGCACAAACACAGATTACTAGTAAAATTGGGTTGACAGGTCTTGCCATTAGTGCAGACGCATCTGCTTCTGGTAGTGGTGGAATCTCATATAATAATTCCAATGGACAATTCACATATACGCCACCGGACTTATCATCATACGCGGCCGCTTCCAATGTAAGTAATGTTACAAACGAAAGTAAAGCAACGATGTTTACCAGTGCGGCTTTAACGGGAACCCCGACCGCGCCAACTGCAACCGCGGCTACTAATACAACACAGATAGCAACAACCGCATTTACGACAACGGCAGTTGCAAATCTACTTGATTCTGCACCGGCAACTTTAAATACTTTAAATGAACTTGCTGCTGCCTTGGGTGATGATGCCGCCTTTAGTACCACCATATCAAATTCGATTGGTCTGAAAGCACCTTTGGCTAGTCCTGCTTTGACAGGAACTCCGTCTGCACCAACCGCCTCAACGGGGACAAACACCACGCAACTTGCCACTACAGCTTATGTCAAACAGGAAATTGACGCATTGAAGGCCTTGTTGTATGCCTATGACCAATCCTAAGTCTTATAAATAGTCGAAAGTATTAGAAAACTATTTACCATTAGGAGTTCACATGGCAATTTCCTCACGACAAGGGCTCATCGATTACTGTTTACGAAGGTTGGGATACCCAGTAATAGAGATAAATGTCGATGATGACCAGATAGAAGACAGAATAGATGATGCTTTCCAACACTGGAACGAGTATCATTTTGATGGCGTTGAGCGTTCTTACATCAAACGAGAATTAACTGGTTCGGCATTGACCATATCCACGGCCGCGACCTTCACGGAAGGTGAAAGAGTTACGGGTGGAACTACAAACGCAATAGCTATAGTCCACAAGTCTAGTGCTGGAACTTCAGTTGTTTACGAAAAACCAATTACCGCTACAGAATTCGCAGTCGGCGAAGACATTACTGGGTTTGACTCTGGCGCAACTGGCACAATTACTGCAATTGTCAAGGGTGACATAGAGAACGGATACATACCAATTGGGAATGAAGTTCTCAATGTAACAAAGTTATTTAAGTTTGGTGGTGTCTACGGAAGAGGCGGTGGCAAATCAGATGGACTGTTTGATGTTGACTATCAGTTTGCATTGAATGACATGTACAACTTACTGTCTGCGGATGTCACATACTACGCCCAAGTCAAGACTCACATGAATCTATTGGAAAATCTTTTTACCAATGAAAGACCTATACGATTCAATAGAAAAACAAATCGAGTCTACATCGATACCGACATGGATAGAACCTTCAATATAGGTAACTGGGTTATCGCAGAAGGATATGCAATCATAGACGCGACAACATTTACCGAAGTCTACGATGATATGTTTTTGAAACGATACGCAACCGCGCTTATAAAAAGGCAGTGGGGCGAAAACATGAAGAAGTTTGGTGGAATTGCTTTGCCCGGTGGGGTAACTCTCAATGGAGACCAAATATATACGGAAGCAATTCAAGAAGTTGCTACTATTGAGGATGAAATGCAATTGAAGTATGAATTGCCACCGATGATGATAGCAGGGTAATCAAATGGCTACGAATGTTTATTTCCAATCAGGCAATACCAGCGGAACTACAGGCGAACAACGTCTAGTAGAAGACTTGGTTATTGAAAGTCTAAAAATATACGGACACGATGTTCACTATATGCCTAGGACTTTGGTAAATAGGGATACCATTTTCGATGAAGATGAACTGTCCAAGTTCTCACAACAGTACCCACTCGAAATGTACATGGAAAATGTCGAGGGGTTTGAAGGAGAGGGTGATTTATTCAGTAGGTTCGGTATAGAGATTAGAGATTCCGCGACCTTTATCCTATCTAAAAGACGATGGGAACAAATGGTAGACAGGGAATCTGACGCCGGTGGCACATTCCAACTGGCAGCAAGGCCCGCCGAGGGTGACTTGTTGTATTTTCCCAAGACCGGATCTATATTTGAAATCAAATTTGTAGAGTTCCAAAATCCATTCTACCAGTTGGGAAAGATATATACATTTAAGATTCAAGCTGAACTCTTTGAATATAGTTCAGAAAGATTGGATACTGGTAATACTGACATTGATGGCATCGAAGACCTACAGAGTCTCGATATATTACAGTTCCAGTTCCAGTTAGAAACCGGAGACTTGTTGAAGTTTGAAAACAACGACACTCTAATACTAGAGAGTTTTGCTACGGGTAGAGGTAACACGGGTGCAGATAATGCCGACTTTGATGAATGGCAGAAGGCATCTAACATACTCGACTTCACAGAATCGAATCCATTTGGTGAGATATAATGTTTAAAAATAAACAATTTTATAATCAACACACTCGCAAAGCTATAATTGCATTTGGAACTATTTTTAATAATCTCCAAATCAATCGGGTGAATGCTAGTAATGTGACTGAACAGGTCATTCGTATTCCGCTTTCATATTCAACCAAACAGAAATTTCTGTCTAGAATTGAAGCTATTCCAACCACCGAATCTCGTGGTGAGGTTGCTATAGTTCTACCCAGAATGGGGTTTGAGATTATAGGGTTGCAGTATGACCCAGCAAGGAAGGTCTCGCCAATACAAAAGAATATAACTACAACTGGTCAACAGACAAATAGTTATAAGACAAGTTTTGTTTCCACTCCATATGATATGAACATTTCATTGTATCTCTTTGCTAAAAATCAAGAAGATGCGTTACAGGTAGTAGAACAGATATTGCCATACTTCAACCCAGATTTCAATGTTACTATTAATGACTTGCCTGAGTTGGGTATCAAAAGAGATATAAAGATAACATTAGACAGTATTAGTTATGAAGATACAACCGTTGGTGCGTTTGCAGATAGACAAAGTATTAACTGGACTTTGAACTTCACGATGAAATTAAACTATTACGGGTTTGTAAGTAATCAATCGTTCATTAAGAAAGCAATTGTACAGGCATATGAGAACCCAGCGATGGCTGGCCCTAATGTCAAACTTACACAATCGGTTGGAACAACATTGCCAACCGCGGCCGCTACGATTGCATTGGGCGCATTATCCGCAATCGATGTAATATATGGTGGCGATGGGTACACCAATGCACCGAATGTTAACCTCACAGGTAACGCTAGGGCCCACGCAGAAATTTCTACCGCCGGTTCGGTAACTAGAATTATCATTGATGATGCTGGAAGTGGTTACGCAACAGCACCCACTGTGTCATTTGAAGAACCACCCAATTATAATGCTAACCCCAATAAGGATGACCCTTATAGGTTCGTGGAGGAGTTTGACCAAACTTATGTATAATGAAAAATAAAGTATTCGATGCACTTGATGCAACATTCAACACAGTAACTACTGAACTCGCTGAACTAAATGGTGGCGAGATTGTCGTTGCTGAAGGAAATACCAGCGAAGAGAAACTAGACGCAGATTTTGAACACGCAAGAAATACCTTGATGCGGTCTATGGAGTATGCTGATGAGGCCGCAAAGGGGATATTAAATGTCGCAACCAACAGTGACAACCCTCGCGCCTATGAAGTTGCTGGACAAATTATCAAAACTATGGGTGAACAAGCCAAGGATATGATGGCAGTTCAACAAACAAAATCACAAATCGAACGACATTCAGATACACCAAAAGCTATTACAAATAATACAACGAACAATTTAGTTTTTTCTGGTACAACATCTGAAATGTTAAGAGCCCTGAAATCTGAAAACACAAAAATAATTGAACATGACTCAGAATGAACAGTCGTATCACGGCAATCCAAATCTAAAATCGATTGGGTATCAACATGACTTTACGAAGTGGGAGTTTGAAGAATTTGTAAAGTGTGAGAATGACCCCATCTATTTCATAGAAAACTTTTGCAAGATAGTAACCTTGGACAACGGGTTGCAACCTTTCGTATTATATGAATGTCAGAAAAGAAAAGTCGAGTTCATTACAACCAATCGAAAGACTATTCTAATGGAAGGAAGGCAGCAGGGCAAGACTGTGACTGCTGCTGCATGTATCCTACACTATTCCATATTTAATGCCGACAAAACTATTGCCATCATGGCAAACAAGACTGCGGCCGCCAGAGAAGTACTGTCACGATACCAAACCATGTACGAGAATTTACCCGTGTGGATGCAACAGGGTGTCAAGACATGGAACAAGGGTGATGTTGATTTAGAAAACGGGTCTCGTGTATTCACATCTGCAACTACTTCTTCTGGTATTCGGGGTAAGTCGGTCAATTGGTTGTATATCGATGAGGCGGCAATCATACCAAACAACGTAGCAGATGATTTTTTCGCGTCTGTATATCCTACGATTTCTGCTGGTGAAACTACAAAGATTCTATTGACATCAACCCCATTGGGATACAATCATTTCTGGAAGTTCTGGAATGAGTCAGAGAAGGGTACGAATGGTTTTAAGAACATGTTCATTCCGTACACCGAAATCCCAGGCCGCGATGCTGATTGGGCCCAAGAACAACTTGACATGTTGGGTGAGGTAAAGTTTAATCAGGAGGTTCTATGTGACTTCTTAGGGTCATCGAATACCTTGATTAATGGTAAGTCTCTTGCTGTCATGTCATCAGTTGATCCAATCTACCAGAAGGATGGTTTGGATTTATACGAAGAACCCAAGAACCATAAATATTATGTGATAACGGCAGATACATCTAGGGGTGTTGGTGGAGATTATTCCGCATTTGTACTCATAGACATTACTCAGATGCCGTTCAGAGTAGTAGGTAAATATAGAGACAATAAAGTATCACCATTATTGTATCCAGACTTTATCCAGAAGGTTGCTAAAGATTACAACGATGCATATGTACTGATTGAGACCAACGATATTGGCCAACAAGTAGTAGATATACTTCACCAAGAATTAGAATATGAGAATATTTTTTCGTGTGTACAGGAGAAGAGTAAACAGTATGTTTCGCCTGGCTTTGGAAAACAAAGTACTCTAGGGGTTAGAACATCCAAGGCTGTAAAAAGACAAGGGTGTTTGGCACTGAAAAGTTTGATAGAAGAACAGAAGTTCTTATTGTTTGATGCTGATTGTATTAGTGAATTGTCAACCTTTGTCGAAAAGGCAGGAAGTTTTTCTGCTGACGAGGGATATCACGATGACCTTGCCATGTGCATGGTCTTGTTTTCGTGGTTGACTACGAATACTTTCTTTAAGGATTTAACTAATGTTGATATTAGAGACAATTTATATAACTCCCAGATGAGGATGATTGAGAATGATTTAACACCATTCGGACTTGTAGTAAATGGCCTTGAAGAGGAAGGCGTGGTTCTAGATGGTGATTATTGGATGTTTGATACGGTTGATTCGGGAAATAGTAACTCTTATAAATAATTGTCAGGAATAACTATTATTACTTTAGTCAAGTTAGATTAAAAACGAAATACGAAGGAGAACAAAATGGCTTTCCAATTATCGCCTGGCGTCTTAGTACAAGAAAAAGACCTTACGAATGTTGTCCCTGCTGTAGCCACCACTGTTGGTGGAATAGTAGGTGATTACCAGTGGGGGCCTGCACATGAGATTGTTGCAACCTCATCAGAAAATGATCTGGTGCAAAGGTTTGGCAAACCAACACTAACAACATATTACGACCACATGACCGCATCAAGTTTCTTGGCTTATGGTTCAGCATTGCTGAATGTAAGAGAAGTCGGTTCTGCTGCACGAAATGCAGGAGTTTCTGGAACTGCGGTTGCCATCAAAAACAAAACATCCTACGAAGAGAATTATTCTGCCGGAGAAGGTTCTGTCGGTGTATGGGCAGCTAAATACCCAGGCACGCTAGGTAACGCGATTAAAGTTGCAATCTTAGATGTCACCTCAACGTCCGGTTTATCTGTAGGTAGTGCTACCATTGGTACTGCTGGTTCTGGATATAGTACTGTACCTACTTGTGTCTTTGCTGACCCAACGGGTGTCACTCCCGCCGCTGGTGGTATTACTGCAACTGGTACGGTAGTCATTTCTGGTGCCGCTGTTACTGGAATAACAATTACTAATGCTGGATACGGATATACATCTGCTCCTGCAATCACCTTCTCTGGAGGTGGCGGTACTGGTGCTGTTGCAACTGCTGTACTGCAAACCGAAAGTGTTTACAAGAAGAACTTTGATTTCAATCCAACTACAACCAAGTATGCGAAACAGAACGGTGCGACCTTTGACGAAGTTCATGTTGCTGTCATCGATAACTCTGGTGCAATCACTGGTACTGCTGGAACAATCCTAGAATTATTTGCTGGAATGTCTAAGGCTTCCGATGCAAAAGATGACTTAAATCAAACAAACTTCTATAAGAACGTAATCAATCAGCGTTCAAAGTGGATTTGGTGGATGGATCATGCTGCTACAGGTACAAACTGGGGAACTTCATCTGCGGGTGGAACAGTATTCAAAACTTTACTTGGTGTTGGCGATGGTGATGCAACCAATCAGTTAAGTGGTGGTGTTGATGCTGCTCCTGCTACTGCTGACCTACAGGCTGGTTACTTATTATTTGCCAATGACGAATTGGTAGATGTTAACCTACTCATTACTTCTGCACACGCAACTGCTGTTGGTGACTATGTTATCGATAGTGTCGCTGAGATTCGTAAAGATGCTATGGTATTCCTCTCACCACAGAGGGCTGCGGTAGTTAACAACGAAGGTTCAGAAACTACGTCAATCATATCAGTAACCGACCTCAATGCATATACTCGTTCATCTTATGCGGTATATGACTCAGGTTGGAAGTACATGTACGACAAGTACAATGACCGTTATGTCTATATTCCGTTGAACGGAGACATCGCTGGTACATGTGTTGTTACCGACAAGGCCGATGACCCTTGGTTCTCGCCTGGCGGACTCAACCGTGGACAGATTAAGAATGCAATTAAACTTGCATGGTCACCCAATAAAGCAGAGAGAGACACACTGTATTCAAAAGGTGTCAACCCTGTAATTTCAACGCCTGGAAGTGGTATCGTTTTGTTTGGTGACAAGACAATGCTTGATGCACCAAGTGCGTTTAATAGAATTAATGTTCGTAGGTTGTTCATTGTCTTAGAGAAGGCAATTGCTACTGCTGCTAAATTCCAACTATTTGAGTTTAACGATGCGTTTACAAGGGCACAGTTTACTGCTCTAGTAGAACCTTTCTTGCGCGATGTGCAGGGAAGACGAGGCGTTTATGATTTCCGTGTAATCTGTGACGAAACAAACAATACTGCTGCTGTTATAGACGCGAATGAGTTCAGGGCTGACATCTTTGTTAAACCTGCTAAGTCTATTAACTTCATCACACTTACGTTTGTTGCGACACGAAGCGGAATATCGTTTGAAGAACTCGGTGGTTAAGACATATAAATAGATTTAAGTTAGGAGAAAAAACAGATGAACATTGAAGAATTCAAATCCAGACTCGGAGCCGGAGGAGCGAGACCCAATCAGTTTAGGGTCAAGCTCGCCTTTCCATCATATGTAACTGGTGTTGACCCATCATATAGTTTGCTCGTAACAGGGGCATCTTTGCCTGCATCCAATGTAAACCCTGCTATCATTCAGTATCGTGGTAGGGAGATTAAACTTGCAGGCGAAAGAATTTTTGACCCTTGGACAATCACAGTAGTTAATGACTCTGATTTTAGTTTACGCGCACCCTTTGAAGCTTGGATGAACGGTATGAATGACCGCGCAACCAACGAAGGTATCACACTTAGTCCCTCACAGTACCAGAGTGACATTGTAGTAGAACACCTAGATAGGAATGACACAGTATTGGCCAATGGTTCTTATACATTGCGGAATGCGTTTCCTATTCAGATGTCAGAAATTGCATTGAACTATGCACAGAATGATATCTTTGAAGAATTTACAGTAACATGGCAATACACACATTATGATGTAGTTTAAACTACGAAATTGAAGAAGGTATAAAATATTATGGAATTGTTTGGATTAGATATATCCAGAAAATCATCAAAGACGGAAAAATCTTTTGTTCCGCCACACGATGATGGGAGTTTGGAAAGTATAAAGGCGGGGGGTTATTACGGTACTTACTTTGATATAGAAGGTACTGCTAATAACGAAACCCAGCTGATTAAACGATATAGGGATATATCGATGATGGGTGACGTTGACGCAGCCATTGAGGATGTTGTCAACGATGCTATCGCAAACTTGGATGATGAGAAACCTGTCAAGTTAAATCTTGATAAGGTTAATCAGGGCGCAGCAGTTAAGAAGGCTATCTTCACAGAGTTTGATAGTGTTCTTAGGATGCTGGATTTCAACACAAGGGCCCAAGACTATTTCAGACGATGGTATATTGACGGACGCATTTTCTTTCATAAGGTTGTTGACACAGACAAACCAAAAGAAGGAATAAAAGATGTTCGTTATGTTGACCCAAGGAAAATCCGAAAGGTCAGAGAGATTACTAAAGGTAAAGATAGTAAGACCGAAGTTACTCTCGTTAAAAATGTAGATGAGTATTTTGTATTCGATGAAAAAGGGATTGCTGCCAACTCAGGTATGTCATATCGGTCAGATACCGCCAATGACAAGGCAATCAAAGTTAACAAAGACGCTGTTACATATTGTACATCAGGTCTAGTTGACCAAGATAAGAATATACCTTTATCTTATCTTCACAAGGCGATACGCCCTGCGAACCAATTGAGAATGATGGAGAACGCAGTTGTTATTTATCGCATCACACGCGCTCCCGAAAGACGAATTTTTTATATAGATGTTGGTAATTTACCCACTGGTAAAGCAGAACAATATCTAAAAGATGTTATGTCTCGTTACAGAAACAAACTGGTATACGATAGTGATACTGGTGAGATACGAGATGACAAAAAGATGATGTCAATGTTGGAAGACTTCTGGTTGCCACGCAAAGAGGGTGGTCGAGGCACAGAGATTCAAACATTGCCAGGCGGTGCCAACTTAGGTGAGATTGAAGATGTGGTTTACTTTCAAAAGAAACTATATCAATCTCTGAATGTACCTGTTTCCAGATTGGAACAACAGGCAGGATTAAACTTTGGTAGGTCTGCTGAGATTACAAGGGATGAACTTAAATTTACCAAGTTCGTTTCAAAGTTGAGAACTAGATTTAGTGGCATATTTGATGACATACTAAAGACTCAACTTATATTGAAGGGTATCATCACCGAAGATGAGTGGCCAGATATTAAACACGACATACAGTATATGTTTGCACAGGATGCTTACTATACAGAATCTAAAGAACAAGAGATTCTTAGGAGTCGGTTAGAGATATTAAACAATGTTGCACCATTCGTAGGTCAACTGTTTAGTAAGGATTACGTCCAGAGAAACATTTTAAAGTTCTCTGACGAAGAGATAAATATCATTGATAAACAGATTGCATCTAGTGCGACTGAGAATGAAATAACTAATGGAGAGTCAGATGAGTGAAGTGGATAACGTGGAAGTAGAAATTGCCGATACAATAGACCCACAAGATTCTATCAGGAAAATGATGGACAAATGGGGCGATGGTGATTACACTGGTGCCAATGATGAATTTGCAGTTGCTATGGGACAGAGAGCAGATGAATTAGTATCTGCTAGGAAAGAGGAAATCTCTACTGCGATTTTCAATGACCAAGAACAACAGACCGAAACCGAAACAGGAGAGGGAAATGAAGACGTTTAAGGAACTACGCGAGGGTGCATCGGTAGAAAAACCGAAGTTGGCAGAACCTACCGCTAACCACCCAGCAAAAGATGGTTCCAAGGGCGATGTCACTCCCCCGAAACAAGGAAGTTCAGATGACTCTGCCCGCCAGTTTGCAGACCACCACATGTGTGCATCCAAAGTAGTTCATCCTAAGTACGGCACTGGTAAACCTTTAGTGGGCGAACATGCTGTACCAAACAAAGATGGCGATGTTGCTTGGTATAGGATAATGTTTGAACACGGAGTAGAGATGTGTGAAACCTATGCGTTAGAAGTAATCGCGGAAGGGCCTCACGCTAATCATTACTCCAAGAAAAAGAATTAGGAGAAAGTAAATGGCCGTTATCCAAAATGTTTTAAAACTTACACAAACACATGGCGTAGTCGCAGTTCGCGGCACTAATGCATCATCCACTATCGCTTTAGCATCTACACTAAAGAAATCTACGGAGACACAATCATCTCCGAAAGTTGATATTAAAGCTATACACTGGTCGTTAGGTGCTGCTGGAGTTGCTACCATTACTAGAAACAGTGTGGTTTTATATGATTTAGCGGAAACTGGAACACTAGAATTTCATGGATTCTCAGATAACCATTTGAACACAAACGACATTGTGGTTGCTATAACCAACGCTGGTTCTGGTACGGTCATTGTAGAGTGTGCAAAACTTTCTGGTTACGGTTCACAACAACATCAGAATCAGGGAGACTTAGGATAATGAAATTAATACGCGAAGTAGTTGAAGATTTAAAATATCTTAAAGAAGAGAAAGATGGCAAGACCTCATTGTTCATAGAGGGAGTCTTTCTGCAATCTGACCTTAAAAACAGAAACGGTAGAGTCTACCCACGCGAGATAATGCAAAGGGAAGTCACCCGTTATGTTACAGAAAGTATCGATAAGAAAAGGGCGATGGGAGAACTAGGACACCCAGACGGCCCAACCATTAATTTAGACCGTGTGTCACATATGATTACTTCATTGAGAGAAGATGGTACGAATTATATTGGGAAAGCAAAGATTCTTGATACGCCTATGGGAAACATCGTCAAAAACCTTATTGATGAAGGTGCCTCCCTTGGTGTGAGTTCTAGAGGTTTAGGAACTCTAAAGGAAAGGAATGGCATCAATGAGGTTCAAGATGACTTCATATTATCCACCGCAGCAGATATTGTTGCTGACCCATCTGCCCCCGATGCATTTGTCAGGGGTATCATGGAGAACAAAGAGTGGGTTTTAGTAGAGGGTGCTTGGACAGAACAGGATATCGACCTCGCAGTTCAGAAAATTAAGAAAACTAATTACCGTGAACTAGAGGAAGCTAAGATGGATGTGTTCAGTTCATTCTTAGACAAGTTATCAAAAATCTAAACTATTATAAATAAATACAGTATAACGCAAATCTCAAAGGAGAAATTAACATGGGCGTAGAAAGCAAAATAAGAGAAATGCTCGCTAAGGGTAAGGAAGTAGAGTCCGCTCTTAACGAAGAATTTCAAGAACTGGACGAGGCTGGAGCTGCAGCAAACCTTACACCAAATAGTACTGGTGGAGATGCGAAGAATCCAACTCAAGGTGATTCAAATGCCAACCCTGCAATCCAAGACCTAAGTGGAACTAGTAATCCCGAAGGTGGATTGACTTCTGAAGTTGGAAAAGCTGCTGCATCTAAGATTGGAGGCGCACCAAAACCTGCTAATTCAGGTGCTGGTAAAGCAACCAACTATAAGGACGGTGTAGATCCTAAGACTGTTGTTGCACAGAAGACTTCTGCTGGTGTTCGGGAAGATTCTGATGTCGATGACGAAGACGTAATCACTGAAGATGAAATCGAGAACGAAACAGTTGTCGCTGAGTCTGAATCAACTGACTTGGAGGACACTGAAGTGACCGAAGAAGAATCAACCCTGTTTGAAAACGACATCCAAAACCTTTTCGCAGACGAAGAACATCTCTCCGAAGAGTTTAAAATAAAAGCTGCTGATTTGTTTGAAACAGTAGTCACCGCTAGACTTTCAAATGAGATAGAGGGCATCCAGAAAGAACTGGAAGAACAGGCTCTAATAGAAAAAGAAACTTTCAAAGAAGATATGGTTCAGAAAATTGACCAGTATCTAAACTATGTTGCCGAAAACTGGATGAAGGAAAACGAACTCGCAATAGAACGTGGGCTCCGCACTGAAATCACCGAAGACTTTATATCGTCTTTGAAAACCGTATTTGCCGAACACTACATCGAAGTACCTCAAGATAAGTACGATGTACTTGGTGAAATGCAAGACGAAATTGAAGTTCTGAAAAAGAAACTCAATGAGTCTGTAGAAGCGCAAATCAGTATCACTGGTCAGAGAGAACAACTGCTTCGCTCTAAGATTATCGGTGAATCAACTGAAGATTTAACACTTTCCGAAAGAGAGAAACTTACTTCTCTGGTAGAGGATGTTGACTTTGGTAGTGCTGAGATGTTTGCTGAAAAAGTAACCGTTGTTAAGGACAACTACTTCCCTAAACAGGGACAAGTTCAATCGTTGACTGAATCGGACAATGTTATGACCGATACTATTGATGAAGAGTACCAAGATGACGGTGGTTCGATTAGTAAATACGCTCAGGCGATTACCAAACAACTTAGAAAATAAGTATTATATAAATAACCTTAACAAGTTAATAACCAAAGAAAGTAAATAGGAGACTACAATGTATCTTTCAGAAGAAATTCAAAAAAAGTGGAGTCCAGTATTGGAACATCCGGATCTGGGTGTTATCAAGGATAGTTACCGTAAAGCGGTAACAGCTATTATTCTTGAGAACCAAGAGAAGGCACTGCGTGAAGAAAAAGGAATTATCAACGAAGCAGTAAATGCAAACAACATGTCAGGTGCTGTTGACACTTATGACCCCATCCTCATCTCATTGGTAAGGCGTGCCCTTCCTAACTTGATGGCGTATGATGTCTGTGGTGTTCAACCAATGACAGGGCCAACTGGTCTAATCTTTGCAATGAAGTCACACTATACTAGTCAAACTGGTACAGAGGCTTTATTCAACGAAGCAGACACAGATTTCTCTGGTGCAGGAACTCACGCTGGGTCTAACCCAGTTGACGGTACTTATACTACTGGTACTGGTGCAACTCGTGACAACGCTGAAACATTTGGCGATGACACTACTCTTAACCAGATGGCATTCTCAATCGAGAAGACTACTGTAACCGCTAAGTCTCGTGCCCTGAAAGCAGAATATACTGTTGAACTTGCACAAGACCTCAAGGCAGTTCACGGTCTTGATGCTGAGTCAGAATTGTCAAACATTCTTTCTCAAGAAATCCTCGCGGAAATTAACCGTGAAGTAATCCGTACTATCTACAAAGTCGCAAAAACTGGTGCTGCATCTACTGCAACCGCTGGTACTTTTGACCTTGACGTTGACTCAAACGGTCGATGGTCTGTAGAACGATTCAAAGGTCTCTTGTTCAACATTGAACGTGATGCCAATGTAATTGCTCAAGACACTCGTAGAGGGAAGGGTAACTTCATCATCTGTTCTTCAGATGTTGCTTCTGCACTTTCAATGGCTGGTGCGTTAGACTATGCTCCTGCTCTTGACACAAACTTGAACGTAGACGATACAGGTAATACTTTTGCTGGTATCCTCAATGGTCGTTATAAAGTATATGTTGACCCTTATTCCGCTAACACTGGTTCTGCTAGTCAGTTCTACTGTGTTGGTTATAAAGGTACTTCACCTTATGACGCTGGTTTATTTTACTGTCCTTATGTGCCTCTGCAAATGGTTCGCGCTATCGACCCTGCTACCTTCCAACCAAAAATTGGTTTTAAGACTCGCTACGGTATGATTGCTAACCCATTCGTAACACAGTCAAACGGAACTACTGATGGTGACACTTTCACTGCTAACCGTAACCAGTACTATCGTTCGGTTAAGATTGCAAACTTGATGTAAACCAAAAAGAAGTTGGGGTTAACCCAACCACTTTCAGAGGGAGACTTTAGGGTCTCCCTTTTTTTTGGCTTAAGATTTGTTATAAATAGGTATAAGACAAGACAAACTTAGGGAGTCAGAAATGGCATTCACACCAAATCCAAATATCGCAGAAGGCAACTTTGCAGCTGCAACGGGAGTAGAACTTGACTACCTCAGACCCAATGGGTTTAAGTTCCAAGTTCATAACATACCCAACGTAGCATTCTTTTGTCAGGGTGCAAACATTCCAGACATGACTTTGGGATTTCCTACACAGAGCACCCCCCTATCTGACATACCATATCCGGGCGACAAACTTACTTTTGGTGACCTAAACATAAGATTCTTGATACAAGAAGACATGACCAACTACACTGAGTTATACAACTGGTTAGTTGGGTTGGGATTCCCAGAGAAACACGCACAGTTTGGTTCGTTTATTAAGGGTCAGGGATGGCGAACTGGAGGACAGAACACTAAGAAACAAGAATCCATTGGACAGGTTAGTGACGCAAGTCTGTTCGTGTTGGACTCTAACAACAATCCAAACATGGAGATACTGTTTAAGGATGCTTTCCCAATTGCCCTCAGTGGACTAGACTTTGATATATCAGGTGGGGACTCACCGTATTTTGTCGGGATTGCATCGTTTAAGTACAGGATATTTAATATCAAACCAGTAACGTAAACCTAGAGTATATTATGGCAACATTAAGTGAACTACAAGACATGTGGGCGGCAGACGCAAAAATCGATGAACTAGACTTGGGAAGCTCGTCTACTAGGACGCCGCTTCTACACTCTAAGTATGTTACCCACTTATCAAATTTCAAACTACAAGTAAGAAAGGCGGCCGCCGACTTACACCGGCTCGAGAGAGTCAAGTCAGAATACTTCCGTGGGGAATTATCTAGAGAGGAACTCGACTCACTTGGTTGGGAACCGTGGAGAAAAAACTCTGTTCTCAAATCAGATATGAGGTCAGTACTAGATGGAGATGGTGACGTAATCAAACAACAAGATAAAGTGTATTACCTAGAAACAACCGTGGACTTTCTTGATAGAGTGTTGCGTAGTTTAAACTCGCGTACATGGGACATCAAAAATGCCGTTGAATGGAACAAGACACAGGCCGGCCTAATATAATATGATTTTTATTAAACAAAAAGACCATGTTCATATGAATGTGGCTGCGTCAGATGATGGCATAACGAGGGAGATTTCTGACTTCTTTACCTTTGAGGTGCCGGGAGCCTCGTTCATGCCATCATTTAGAAACCGTCACTGGGATGGGAAGATCCGTTTGTACAACATGCAGACAATGGAACTTTATGTCGGTCTGTTACCTTATCTGTTGGAGTTTGCAGAACAACTAGAATACAAAGTCGTGTTGGAGATGGATGACATTGGTGAATCCATGCCGATGGAAGAGGTGAAAGAATTTACCCAGAGATTAAAACTACACGGCAACGGAAAACCAATACAGGCAAGAGACTACCAAGAGAACGCAATATACGATGCAATCAACCGTGGCAGGAGTCTCCTTCTATCACCCACCGCTAGCGGAAAGTCCCTCATAATATACTCTCTGGCGCGATACCATCACGCCTTAGGGAGGAAACAACTTATAGTGGTTCCTACTACCTCTTTAGTAGAACAGATGTACGGTGATTTCGCCGACTACTCGACACACAATGGTTTCAGTGTAGAAAAGTATTGTCATAGGATATATGGTGGTAAAGAAAAGACAAACCAAGCTGATGTAATTATCTCGACATGGCAATCAATCTACAAATACCCGAAGTCGTGGTTTGAAGAATTTGATGTGGTCTATGGCGATGAGGCCCACCTATTCAAGGCAAAATCTTTACAGACACTTATGGACAAATGCGTTAACGCCAGATTCAGGATAGGTACTACTGGTACGCTGGATGGTACTAAGACGCATAGACTAGTGTTGGAGGGAGTCTTTGGCAAGGTGTACAAAGTAACTGATACCAAGACACTGATGGACAAGAAGGAACTCGCCGAACTAAAAATTGTTTGTATGTTAATTGAGTATGCAGACAACGAGAGGAAACTAGTATCTAAAATGACCTACCCAGAAGAAATGGATTTCTTGGTAAGCCACGTTGGTAGGAATGATATCATTACTAAACTGACTGTTGCACAGAAAGGCAACACACTTCTACTCTATCAGTTTGTAGAAAAACACGGTGCAGTCTTAAACGAAATGATAAAGAAGATGACAAAACGCCCAGTGTACTTTGTGTTCGGTGGTACTGAGACTACCCAACGAGAAGAGATAAGGAAACTCACTGAACAATCAACCGACACCATAATCATTGCCAGTTACGGAACTTTTTCTACGGGTATAAATATAAGGAGTCTAAACAATATTGTGTTTGCCTCACCCAGTAAAAGTAGAATCAGAAACCTACAGTCTATTGGTCGAGGACTTAGAAAAAGTGAACAGAAAGACAAGTGTAACTTGTTTGATGTAGGAGATGACCTCTCTTGGAAGGATAAAAAGAATTACACGTTGAATCACCTTCTTGAAAGAGTTAAGATGTACAACGAAGAATCTTTCGATTATAAGATAGTTAAGGTAAACTCAAAGATATGAATCATTCACCAAAGATAATCTGTTTTGAAAGTGGACTACAGATTGTAGCTGATGTTGAAGAGTCTATTCAATTAGACTCGGAAGGTAAGTATATGGTTCATTACCCAATGGAGGTAATGCGAATCCCTGTGAATAAAACTCAAGAGGCCTATTCTATTAGACCTTGGATGTCATTTACAAGCGCCACCGCATTTGAAATAAATAAAAGTAATGTATTATCTATTGCGCCGCTGAGTGAATATTTCGCAAAGGGATTTGAAGAACTAAAGGAAACATACTTTGAAGACATTGAAGGTGAGATGTCAGAAGAAGACGATGACGTAATAAATCAAGAAACCATTGACGATTATCTTGATAGTGCGGAATATGATGAGGAGACACTGAAAGAAATGGTTGAAGAGATTGTCGGCAGAAGGAAACGTGTGCTTCACTAGCAGCAGCTACTGCCATCTTCCCTTAAACGACAAGGTATTATACATCATCTCCAGGCAGTTGTCAAGAACTATTTGCAATTAAATTAAAATAAATAAGGGCTTGACTTCTGGGTAACAATACTATATAATGGGTAACATAATGACAGTAACTAAGAAGAAGACTATGGCTAAGAAAACAAAAACACCAAGCAGGCACTACGTCAACAATAAGGATTTCCTTGTTGCGATGACTGAGTATAGGATTAATCGATTAGCTGCACTGGATAGGGGAGACCCAAAACCTCGTGTTGGTGAGTACATCGGTGAGTGTATGGTTAAGATTGCCAATCACTTGGCTTATAAGAGTAACTTTGTGAACTATACTTTCAGAGAGGAGATGATTCTTGATGGAATAGAAAATTGTATAACCTACATTGATAACTTTGACCATGACAAGTCCAAGAACCCCTTTGCTTACTTCACACAGATTACCTACTACGCCTTCCTAAGACGTATCCAGAAGGAAAAGAAACAACTTGACACTAAGTACAAGTATATTCAAAACCTTGACCTACAAGGTATGTTGGATTCCGAAGGCGCACAGTCTGGGTCAGCTGATTTTGTTGAGTACATGAAGAAACAGATAGATGATGCCGAGAAACACAAGGCGCAGTACGCTGACCAAGATAAGAAGATGCCTAAAAGACGCCCCCTATATCTAGATGATAAAGAGGCACTCAAGTTGGCCAAGGAAAAGATACCCCAGTTATCAGACAATCCCGAAGAGGTAAAAGACGAAAAAAAGTCTTGACTTCTGGTCTGGAATATGAGATCATGTGTGCATATAGAGTTTAATTGGAGTTTTCTTTATTATGAACATATTTTATCTACACAGACAACCGGCCGAATCTGCGACATATCACTGCGATAAACATGTAGTAAAGATGGTCATCGAGTACGCGCAACTACTATCAACCGCGCACAGAATGCTCGATGGCGACCACTACATTGACGCCTCTAGTGGTAGACGCATCCAACGGTGGAGACTGTCTGAGTCAGACCGCGAAGGTGTCCTGTACAAGGCCTCACATGTCAATCACCCATCTGCTATATGGGTTCGCAAAAACAAAGTACAGTATCAGTACATGTACGAACTGTTCGTTTCTCTGTGTGATGAATACACGCATCGATATGGCAGAGTACACATGACAGATTATAAGTTGCGGAACTTCTTGTCAACGCCTCCCGTCAATATCCCAACAGGTATTTTTACTGACCCACCACAATGCATGCCAGACAATTGCAAACAATCTATCACAGTCAATGCTTACCGAGAATATTACATCAAGGAAAAGAAAGGATTTGCAAAGTGGACATCCAGACAAATACCATCGTGGTTCAATGACCAAGAGTCTAACTATGCATCTCAGTAAAGAAGATACAATTTATGCTAGTAAACTAGTCATCGATTATTTTTCTCAGTTTGAGAGGATAGATGATTACTTTCGTATCAGAAAGATAGACAGGGTGAACAAACTGCCACCGCCTCTTTTTGGTATGAGTGTAGAAGATGATATGTTTCAATCATGGGACATGCATCCAGAAGATATGAACTTTGAAATCGTACAAGTACCTAACCAATCGTTTGATCAAATGTTAGAGATGACTGCATCTTTCTCACCAGACCAAGCGCCAGGCAAGGAAATGAAACTTGTGGTCAAAGAAACAACTACCAATAAGGCGGTTGGATTTATCAAGTTGGGTTCACCTCTAATAAACTCCAAACCAAGGAATGATTTTCTTGGTGGTGTTCCCGACTTGCCCATTTTTAATAAACGGGCAATCATGGGGTTTAATATAGTTCCAGTACAACCATTCGGATTTAATTATCTGGGTGGTAAGTTACTGGCTGCAATTTGTTGTTCGCATGAAGTACGGAGAATGTTGAACAGAAAGTATAAGACAGAGTTTTGTTTGTTTGAGACCACTTCTTTATACGGCAATATTAAAGGTGCATCAATGTATGATGGCATGAAACCTTTCCTAAGATATAAAGGTGACACCATGTCATCCTTCTTGTTGACTATGGGTGAAGATATATACTTTCACCTGAGAGATTGGTTTGAAGAAAAGAACGGTGGTGAAGTACTTATTCACAAAGGTGCATCCAGTAGAAAACTAAAGTATCAAACTAAGATGATACAGGTACTCAAACAAAATTTGAAAGTACATGATGATAAGGCATATGAACTATTCTGTGACGTAATTAAGAAATCAACTGATGTTACCACACAGAAAAGATTCTATATGAGTGAGTATGGATATTCTAATGTACAGGACGTTCTTTTAGGTAAGACGCAACAATTAGAAAAGGCGGAGAACTTTGATAGGTTTGAACTGCCCAATGTTATTGAGTGGTGGCGCAAGAAGGCAATCAAACGATATAACAACTTGGTATCAGACGGCCGGATACGAAAGGAACTGGAAGTTTGGAATTCTGAAACAATTAACACGATAGATATAATAAGATGATAATACAGATTTATTCAAAACCAGCATGTACATACTGTGACCAAGCTGAGAAGATTGCAGAACAGATAGTTCAAGCTATGCCTGCCAACTACGAAAAACTTATGTTGGATGTAGACTTCTCAATGGATGAACTGATAGAAAAAGTACCTAACGCAAAAACATTCCCGCAAGTATTTGTGGATGGTGAGTTGGTTGGTGGGTACGGAGAGTTTTCGCGGATGGAATGGTTGGCAGACAAACATGATTAATGAATCGATAAAGGTGGGGTTTGTCGCAAGTTGTTTTGACTTACTACATGCAGGACATATATGTATGTTAAGAGAAGCAAAAGATAATTGTGATTATTTGATATGTGCATTGCAGACAGACCCAACTATTGATAGACCCGATGAGAAGAACCCCCCTGTTCAGTCTGTCTATGAGAGATATGAACAACTACAGGCAGTTCGATACGTCAATGAGATAATTCCATATGAAACTGAGGAGTCGTTGGTTGATTTGTTGCTTGCTAGGAATCCAGACATAAGGTTTCTGGGACAGGAATATGAGTGGAAAGAATATACGGGTAGGGAATTAGACATAGAAATTCACTACACCAATAGAGAACATTCTTTCTCAACTACAAGTCTAAGAAAGAGGGTAGTTGTTAATGAAAATAACATGTGCAAGACTAAGGTCTAATGTAAAGTACGAGGGCCCATTAGCAACGGTACTCGATAGTTTCTTGGAGAATTATGTTAAGTGGATGAGAAACAATCCACAGAACGAATACCGGACATACAACATATCGTTTGATGGTACTAGACCAAAGAGAACGCCTGAGTCGATAGAGTGGGCTGATGTCATCGTTATACCAAGTGACAGTGAGTTCCGGTATCATGGTGAGTTGCAGATGAACCCCAAGGACTTGGAGAAGTCGCAGTCGCATATGGATACCATCATCCCACACTTCAAAGGCAAACACGTTGTTGTTATGAGAAGTGATAGGGGCGACACCGAAAAACTATACAGGGAAGATACACTACAGAACATTCCTATAAAATCCTACACGGAGATTGATGAGATTGATTTCTCTGGAAATATTCATGGGATGAAGTATCACTTTATACGGAACAAGTTTGGCAATCCACTATACACCGAACCAAAGAAAACCGATTTTGGTTACTGGGGTAGGATGAAGTCAGGGTGTGACCGCGATAAAATCATCAGAAAGATTTACCGCGACCCAGACTTGACAAGTACTTTGATTGGTGGATTTCCTTCTGGTATCAAACGACAGTCATCTTGGATAAAGGATTGGAATCTACTGTATCCTCTTCTAGAACCCAACCGATTTACGTTGTGTTTTAACTGGAAAGATGAGTGCGCTACTACGTCTAGATATATTGAGGCTCTTGCAATAGGAATGATACCCTTTGTGTGGAGACAGTATGATAAAAACAACACATACAATATAGATGACTGGCAAAGGATAGAAGACTTTGATGATTTGAAGTCTAAGGTAATGCAATTGAGAGATAATGATTTTCTTGATAAGAAACTAGAAGAATATAGAAAGAATTACAACGAGGTACTTTTGTCCATCGAAGAGTACTACCAACAGTTTGACCGCAAAATGCATGGAGTGACACCTTGAAAATAGCTTTAGTAAATGATACACACTTTGGTGCGAGGTCTGATAGTCTTCCGTTTGATGCATACTTCAAAAAATTCTACGATGAATTCTTCTACCCTACGCTAGAAGAGAGGGGCATCAAAACCATCATGCATCTTGGTGATGTGTTTGACCGTAGAAAATATATGAACTACAATACTCTGAAGAGTTGTAAGGAGTATTTCTTTGACCATGCAAGGAACCTAAATATAGATATCCATATGATTCCTGGCAATCACGATACTTATTTTAAAAATACTAACCAAGTGAATGCGCCAGAACTTTTGCTTAAAGAGTATGAGAATGTTACAGTTTATCCAGAAATCACAGAATTGGTGTTTGATAAAAGAAAAATCCTTTTTGTTCCTTGGATTTGTAGTGATAACTATAACACTACTATGGAGATGGTCGAACGAACTGACGCGGAAGTATGTTTTGGACACTTTGAGTTTTCCGGTTTCCAAATGTACAAAGGTATGCCAAATGAGCATGGAATGGATCATACTTCCTTTAAGCGCTTTGATTTGGTTTGTTCTGGCCATTATCATCATCGCAGTAGCAGGGACAATGTTACTTACCTTGGAAATCCTTACGAAATTACATGGTCAGATTACAATGATGCTAGAGGGTTTAACATATACGATACGGAAACGAATGAAATAGAGTTTATGCAAAATCCTTATAGAATGTTCCACAAAATATTCTATAATGATGTTGATGAGGATGTTGAGTTCGATGTGACAAAAACTGTTGGCTCTTGTGTCAAGGTTGTAGTAGTAAAAAAGGAAAACTTCACGAAGTTTGACAAACTAATAGATTCTTTATATACATGTAATCTCACTGAACTAAAAATTATTGAAGACTTCTCAGAGTTTGAAGATAATGCCGTAGGTGAGATGGATTTGAAACTTGATGACACGATTACCCTACTGAATGACTACGTTGACAATACCGTCACCGAATTGAGTAAGGAAAGACTTAAATCACTGTTGCAATCTTTGTATGTGGAAGCACAACATGTTGAAATTGTATGATAACATTTGAGAAGATTAGATGGAAGAACTTTCTATCTACAGGAAATAGTTTTACCGAAGTACATTTTAATAGAAGTCCCAGTACATTGATAGTTGGTGATAATGGAAGCGGAAAGTCTACTATACTTGACGCAGTGTGTTTTGCATTGTTCAACAAACCCTTCCGTAAAATAAGTAAACCCCAACTGGTAAATTCTATCAACAACAAGGCTTTGGTTTGTGAGATAGAGTTCCGAATTGGTGTCAAAGAATACAAAGTTGTTCGTAGTATCAAACCAAGTGCATTTGAATTGTACTGTGATGGCACGATGCTAGACCAAGACGCTGCCGTGAGAGACACGCAAAAGTATCTTGAAGATAGTATTCTAAAAATGAATTTTAAATCATTCACACAGATAGTTATATTGGGAAGTGCTTCTTTTACTCCCTTTATGCAACTGCCTTCAGCATCTCGCCGAGAAATTATTGAAGATATTCTTGACATTCAAATATTCACGACAATGAATCAGGTGTTGAAAGATAACATTGCCGTACTCAGGGAAGAGGTGCGGGACATTGAAACCACCGTGGAGGTATCCAAACAAAAGGCGACAGTTCAAAAACAATATATAGAACAGCTAGAAAAAGATAAAAAAATCAAAGTCGATAAAATAAAGGAAACTATTAATGAACTCATCGAGGCGTCTGTTCAACTCAATGAAAAACTCGCAATTGCAACGCAACAGAAGGAGAGTAAGAATGACCCAACAACGCGCCTCCGAAAACTTGACAGTCTCAAGGACAAACTCAGAACGAGCCTCAATAGAACCACCAAAGAACTAGGTTTCTATCACGATACGGATGAATGTCCAACCTGTAAACAGGGGTTGACACATGACTTCAAGGAAGAGAAGACCAGAGAGAAGACTCAGCGAATAGATGAGTTGACCGCTGGACTGAGTGAGATGGACGTTCAGTGTAATTTGGTGCATGATGATATAGAACAGTATCAACAGATTGTTACCACCATACAAGACACTCAGAATGAAATGATATCACAGGAACGATTCAAGAACCGACTGATATTAGAACTCAATGATGCAGAAACTAATGCAGCTGACATAGATGTCGAGACTGAAAAACTTAGAGACATGGCAAAAGACTTAACTGTTCATAATAGAATGCGAACGGAGAAGAGTGAAGAACAACATTACAATACCGCTGCTGCTAGTCTTCTAAAGGACACTGGGATAAAGACCAGAGTCATCCGGCAATATCTGCCAGTAATCAACCAGTTGGTCAATAAGTATTTGGCCGCCATGGATTTCTTTGTTCACTTTGAGTTGGATGAGAAGTTCAACGAGACTATCAAATCCAGACACAGAGATAACTTTTCTTACTCTAGTTTCAGTGAGGGTGAGAAACAACGGATAGACTTGGCATTACTATTCACATGGCGAACTATTGCTAAGATGAAAAATAGTGCTAGTACTAACCTGTTATTACTCGATGAAGTATTTGACAGTTCCTTGGATAACAATGGGGTTGATTATGTTATGAACCTGTTAAGTACCATAGGAGAGGAAACCAATGTGTTTGTGATTTCACACAAGGGTGACCAGTTGTTCGATAAATTTAGAAGTCAAATTAAATTTGAAAAAATTAGGGATTATAGTGTGATGTCATGAGCGAAGATTTGAATTTATTACCATTGAACCATCCAATGTTGAAAGTGCCACCTAACGAGTTTGATTTTGAAAATGAAGATGCTCACGAATTTGCAGAATCTATTTGGAATAAACAGAATGATTTGGGTGGGGTAGGATTGTCCGCCAACCAAGTGGGCCGTAATGCCAAAGTGTTTACTATGGGTAATTCATACGGCTCGAAGAGAGTTTTATTTAACCCAGAGTTGGTGTCGTATAGTGAAGAACAAGAGACCATGATGGAGGGGTGTTTGTCTGCGCCTGGCATTCAACTGATGGTAACCAGACCCACTAAATGTAGCATGAGTTATAAGAACGAGTCCGGTGAAATTGTCTTGGAGGAGTTTAATGGGATGTGGGCCAGAGTCGCCCTGCACGAGTACGACCACATGATAGGACAGAATTTTACTGGCCGAGTATCTAAGTTTAAATTGGAACGGGCTATAAAGAAAGCAAGAAAATACCATAAAAGACTAACATCGGCTATTTAAACGCATAAATAGGCGTACCAACTAACTAACCGAAAGAATATTCAATGAACAATATACTGATAGCAATTCTAATAACAATGGTCATGGCTACAGTTGCAACAGCAGATGGCCATCCATACGTCAAGTGGGAAAACAAAATAAAGTTTAGTCAGTTCGACAACATTGACCTCAGTGATACCTCTAATAATATCAGATTAGGTTGGTCACTAGACAAGTGGTATGCGGAGATTGGTAAACAAAATGACGGTGAAGAAGTAACTGAATTTGGTGTCAAGTTTAAAAACATGGGCGGCATCAGTGGATTAACTCTTAAAACAAAAATAGAATCAGAACGTGATATCAATTGGAATCACGCAGTTGAAACATACATCCAGTACGATTTCTGGTAAAAACATAAATAATAAATGGAAAAGAATATGACAAAGCAAGAACGAATTAAATTGATAACAATGACTATTTTAATAGCCACCGCTTCAATATTTGCTAGCGCTGGATTTGCCGCAGAGAAACCACAAGTAATCTACGATTTCCCAATCACCCGCATCATTGACGGTGACACGGTTGCATTTGAAGCAAACTTTCTACCGGAACCACTGAAACAAGAACTAAGTATCCGTGTTTTCGGTGTAGACACTCCAGAGAAATCTTGGCGTGGTAGTTGCGATGCAGAGAAAGCATTGGGTGATGAAGCATCATCCTTCACCAAACTCTTCATTGCGTCTGGTACTGTGATACAAGTGAGTATTATGTCGTGGGACAAGTACGGTGGTCGAGTATTGGGTGACGTTATCGTTGATGGGGTCAGTTTACGATACGCATTACTAGAGAATGGATATGCGCGTGAATACTTTGGCGATAAGAAAGAATCATGGTGCGATTAGACTAAACGATGTTTATATCAAAAATAGCGAGAAAAATAAACTCTGGCCAAAAACCGCCCAGAGGATTTTTTTAAGAGGAGACACGATGAAGACGTTTATTATAGGTGTATTGTGTACAATCTCACTTAGCGTCTCGGCAATGCCTATTCCAGAAAAACCAGAACTGGTATTTGCGAAGTCATCGGGGGTGTACAACACTCCGCTTCGGCTCAAACATTATGATGATATTCGTAAGGCTAAGATGTATTGGTATGCTATCAATGCTCTAGATGTGTACACTACCTATAATGGACTGAGACAAAATGGAAATTTGTATGAAGCCAATCCAATTCTACCCAAAAGACCTAGTGTATCACAGTTGGCTGTACACAAGATAGTACTAATAACAGTATTCAATCGTTATTTAGATTTTACGCAAAGGGATTACCGCAAATTGAATACAATTCTTACTGGTGTTGTCATTAATAATTATTCACTTTATAACTAGAGAAACATATGGCTTATTCAGATAAAGTATTAGATCATTACGAGAACCCGCGTAACGTGGGCAAGTGGGATCCTGCCGATAATATAGGTACAGGTATGGTCGGCGCTCCTGCTTGTGGTGATGTTATGCGACTACAGATTAAGGTAGATGATGGTATTATCAGTGACGCATGTTTTAAAACATATGGATGCGGTAGTGCTATTGCGAGTAGTAGTTTAGTGACTGAGATGATCAAAGGTATGACATTGGATGGCGCAAACGCGATACGGAATACCCAACTGGCAGAAGAACTTGCATTGCCCCCAGTGAAGATACATTGTTCTGTGTTGGCTGAAGATGCAATTAAGGCAGCAATCTCAGACTACAGGTCTAAAATATGATAACGCTAAATGCGGATGCAAAAGAATACTGGCAGAAACTCTTAGAGAATGACCCCAGTTCAAAGTATGTCCGATTGGGAATTAAGGGTAGCGGTTGTGCTGGGTTTTCATACACATGGGATTACACCAGTACTTTTGATGACGGAGTTTTGGTGGATGATATCCTAGTGGTAGAAGACTATGCGTCTGGATTCCTAAAGGGAAGTGAAGTAAAATTGAAAGTAGAACTTATGGGTACGACTATAGAAGTATCCAACCCCAACGAATTGAGCTCATGCGGTTGTGGTGAAAGCATACAATTCACAGAAGCAACGTAGGAGATACCATGGCAGACGATTTCGATTTTGGGTTTACCGCTGTAGATGAGATACCAAAGGGTGAGACAGACACCCAACCAGTTCAGGCGGAAATACCAGCAGACCAATTAGATAAGATAATGGATAAACTAGAAGTGCTGGAGTCTAGGATTCTTTCCTCTGACAATTCTGGTATGATAAATGAACACAGGGCGTTGTTGGAGACTGATGTCGCTACTAAGTTGCGGGATGCCGAAGACTTAATATTGCCCCTCTTAAAGAATCTGAAACGGAACCCAGACAAAGATTACATTCACTGGCCGAATCGAGATGTCATTATTGACAAACAAATAGAACGGATTACGGCCGTAACAAGGTACTTTGAACGAATAGGTAGCTGATATGACGGATTTAACTAAACCAAGTCAAGAAGAGATCATCACCCACCAAGCGGAAATACTGCGATTTCAGGAAAAACAGGTCAAAGATCAACAGAAAATGCTCGAAGATCAACGAATTCGCATAGAAAATCTCATTTCTGGGCCAGATTCACCCAAATAAATTCAATCTTTTTTCGCTTTCCCTTATAAATCAAGGGCTTACTGCGGCGGATAGTTCTTGACTTCTGCCCCATAGTATGTCATGATCACTATGTAATCGAGATGAGAGAAGACTATGGATATTAAAGACAAATCGCTGCTTGCAAAGTTACTTGCTACTGAAGATGTTTCTATTGAACATAAGAATGTAGAGACTGCTTACTTTGACCTTAAAACGCGAAAGATTGTCCTACCAAATTGGAAGGATATGCCCGAATTTTTATATGACCTTTTTATAGGCCATGAGGTTGGTCACGCGCTGGAGACTCCCGCCGAAGGTTGGCACAATGCGGTGACTACCCATTCTCCCAACTTCAAGTCTTTTCTAAATGTTGTAGAAGACGTTAGGAATGAGAGATTGATGAAGGTCAGATATCCAGGCCTAGTTAAGTCATTCTTTCAGGGATACCAACTACTATTCAAGAAAGATTTTTTCGGTCTCGACAAACTAGACCGAACTCCCCAAGAACTACCGCTAATCGATAGATGCAATCTTCATTATAAGATTGGGTCATTCCTCGCGTTAGAATTCAGTGATGAAGAACAAGTGATGGTTGATGCCTGTTACACTGCTGAAACATGGGATGATGTTGTCATTGTCGCAGAACAAATGTTTGAGTTCTCCAAGACCGAAGATGCCATGCAGAATTTGTTAGAAGAACAAAAGGGTCTGGAAATGGGTGGCTCTGATGATGGTGAGTACGAAGAGTCCGATGAACAAATGGAAAACTTTTCAGACCAATCGTCAGATGAAGAATCCACTGAAGAGGCTGAGTCTTCTGATTCCGATGCCACCGATGAAGATGGTGTTGATGGTGTTGAGTCTGAGTCAGAAACTACTGGCGATGCCACTAGTGATGAGAGTGAAGAAACAGATTCCGAGACTACCGAATCAAAAGAATCAACAAAATCAGATGAAACATCTGACCCCACTAAGAAAGATGATAGTGATGATATTAATGAGGGTACTACTAATACCAGTAATCCTCTTGATTTTGATGATGCAGAACCCAAGTCATTTACTGACGAGGCTTTCAGAGATTCTGAGAGTCGTTTAGTCGAGACCAGTGCAACTAATGGTGTTGTTACTGCAAAGATGCCCAAGTTCAAGTCTAAGTATTTTGCTTTTCCAACTACCAAAGTTTGGCCAGAAAAAGACTTTACTTATATTTGTGGTGATTACAACAATAATACCAAACTTCCCGCTCCGAATGCTAGGGATGTTGAGAAGACTATGCTTGATGAGTTCACCCATAGAAACAAATCATCAATCAACCAGTTGGTTATGCAGTTTGAAATGAAACGCAAGGCAGTCGCAATGCGAAAGGCCAGAGTTAATAAGACTGGCAAGTTGAATGAAGATAAGTTGTGGGCATACAAGTTGACCGAAGATTTGTTTTTGTCCCACACTACTGTCAAAGATGGTCAAAACCACGGTATGTTTATGCTAGTGGATATGTCTGGTTCAATGGGACGCCACATGGCAGGAACAATCGAACAGTTATTGATTCAGGTTGCCTTCTGCAAAAAAGTTGGTATCCCGTTTGATGTATACGGGTTCTCTGCTAGTGCTATGTCGCTTCAAAACGAACAGTTTGGTGCTTTCGCTGACCCCAAGAATTTCCAAGACTGTGAAGATGGTTCGGTTTTGATTGACCTTGAAGGGTTCGCTCTGCTTCAGTTGATTTCATCTGAGTTGCCAATGAGTGAGTACAATAGAAGTTTCAAGAAGTTGCTCGGATACAAAAGTGGATTTGAGTGGAGGGGCGATGCTCCCAGACTTGAACGATATAGTGTTCCCCAACATTTGTACCTTGGTGCTACTCCATTGTCTCCTGCTCTGATTGTCGCTTCAAAGATTGCTAAGGAATTCAAAGAGAGAAACAATATTGAAATTATGAATACTGTTGTTCTATCTGATGGTGAAAATACTTCTTCATTGTTGGTGCTTGAGGGTGCTGAGTCTACTGAACGTGGCCACCTCCGTTACACCGATGCTGTCCAAAGAGAGTTTGGCGGTTACGGTAACAAATCTAGTGTTGGTAAGTTCGTAATGAAGAATGGTTCGCGGTCTACCTCAGTTGACTTGTCAGATTCTGCTTGGAGGGAAAGAAATTCCATAGTGTATGGTTCTGCTACTAAAGTTATGATGCAAGTCTATAAGGATATTGTCGGTTCTAAAATGATTCACTTCTTTATTGCTGACAACAATATCAGGTCTGCTAAGGATGCATGGCGTTCACTAACTGGGAACTACGCTGAATATGACCGTGACTTTATTGCTGAGAAAGATTCCAATTGGAAAAACAATAACTTCATGTCAATCACTAACAGTCGCCTAGGTAGTGACGTTTGTTTCATTCTAAAGGGTGCTAAGTCCCTGAATGAGACCCCAGAATTTGAGGTTAAATCCGCCAAAAAGGCCGATATTCTGCGCGGATTCAAGGCTTTTCAGAAGGGAAAGTCCAATTCTAGACAGTTTTTGAACAGATTTATTGAGGAGGTTGCGTAAGTGACTGATATTAAAGGGAAAGAAAAGTTGAGAATAACGAAATTAATCCTTGACTTCTGCCCCAAAGTATGTCATGATCACTATGTAATCGAGATGAGATAAGAGAGAGAGATATATTATGAGTGTTAAACAAAAAGAACAGTTCTTAACCGCCCTTACTGAGAATAACAATTCCCAGAGTGCGATATTTTCAAAGGCAGAGGCGATTGCGATTGCTGATGCTGCTGGTTTGAAATCCCCGATGTGGTTTTTCAAAGAATGTAAAGTTGGTCGTAATCAATTCTCGCCAAATATGGCGGGTGTTAGTTACATAAAATCAGTGCCGCCTGTCGTAGAAACGTCACAGTCACTTGCGCCGATTGCACCAATCGCTGTCGTGCAAACTCAACCAGTTGAGGCTAGAATAGTCAAACAGGCAAAACTTGAAGTGGAAATAGAAAATCTAGTTCCCGCTACTGACAGTACATATGTGCCGTTTGGGTTCTATCGTGAGTTGACTACAATTGTCAAGTCTGGAATGTTTTACCCTACGTTCATTTGTGGTTTGTCTGGTAACGGCAAGACCATGATGGTTGAACAAGTTTGCGCCAAATTAAAGAAAGAGGCCATTCGGGTTAATATCTCCATTGAGACCGATGAAGATGATTTGATTGGCGGTAACACGCTTGTCGATGGCAACGTGGTTTATCGGGAAGGCCCTGTCCTTACTGCCATGAAACGTGGTGCGGTACTTATCCTAGATGAGATAGACCGTGGTTCCAATAAGTTGATGTGTCTTCAGGCAATACTGGAAGGCAAACCTTACTTCAATAAGAAGTCTGGTGAGGTCATAGAACCCGCTAGTGGTTTCAATGTGATTGCTACTGCTAATACAAAGGGTCGTGGTTCCGATGATGGTAAGTTCATGGGTGCTCAGGTACTGGATGAGGCGTTTCTAGAAAGGTTCGCTATTACTGTTGAACAAGAATACCCTTCCAGTGTTCAGGAAAAGAAAATTGTTTTGAACAAGATGCGAGTTGCAAATTGTGTTGATGAAGATTTCGCCGATAAGTTGGTCATGTGGGCTGACATAATCCGTAAGACTTTCTATGAGGGTGGCATTGATGAGTTGGTTTCGACTCGCCGTCTAGAACACATCACCAAGGCATTCGCCATGTTCAATGACCGACTCAAGGCAATCCAGTTGTGTGTGAATCGGTTTGATACCGACACCAAGACTGCCTTTATTGACCTGTATACCAAGGTTGATGCTGGTGCCTCTGTGGAAGATTTGATGCCCTCCGCCGACTCTGAGGTGAAGAGTGAGGAAGATTCCTATGACTTCTAGTCCAGACTATAGATACAATGAGGGGGTTCTGATTTCAGAACTCCAGACGTATATTGACTCCACTTATGGTGAACATTATTCCACTACCAAGTATCAGGCAACCGAATTTATAATTGATGGTGGCCATGGTGAGGGGTTTTGTATCGGCAATATTATGAAGTACGCCCAGAGATACGGTAAAAAAGAAGGATACAACCGTAAAGATTTATTAAAGGTACTGCACTATGCTATTATCGCATTGCATGTACACGATTTAGAGACCTAGAAAAGTCTTAAACCAGTTTCCGCCGAGCGGATTGTCGGGGCTCAATGCGCCTCTCTCTTACTCTCTCGTAAATAGTATTGAGTTCCCGACAACTTTATTATAAATAGTGAGAGTAAGAATTCTAACAAGGGGAATAAAATGGCTTATAAATCAACATACACTTCCACCCGCCCTGATGTATCGGCGGATTGGTACTTTCTAAAATCAGACGCTGATGCGGATTTCGGCACCAATGCCGCGCATTATAGAAGTTGGGTTGATGCCCGTTCTGATGTAACCGTGACACTCACAGTAGCAGAAGATAACCTGTCCTTTAAATGGGATGCTGTCTTTGCTGATGAGGCTGCATATGATGCATTCAAGGTAGAAGAGGCTGCACTACATGCCGCTGCACCATATAATGGAACTGCCCATTTGAGTGAATCAGTTTATACCGATTATTTGACTGCTAACAGTCACACTGCTGCTACAACTGTAGCTACAGTTTAAAATATAGGCTTGACATCCGCCTTGAAAGTATGTTACAATGATGTTTAATTTGATGAAAGGTATATATTATGAAACTATCCAAAACGACTTTGGAGCTATTGAAAAACTACTCTACTATTAACACGAATCTTCTTGTTAAAGCAGGGAGTAGTTTATCAACAGTATCCGCTTCTAAGTCAATCCTCGCTCGAGGTACAATTGAAGAGGCATTCCCGCAAGAGTTTGCCATTTATGACTTGAACCAGTTCTTGTCTCTAGTTACTATGAACGAAGACACCGAAATAGAATTCGGCAATGAATCCTTGATTTGTAAGTCTGATGCTGGTAGGTTTAAGTTCTACTATGCAGAACCTTCTATCATCGTGGCTGCACCAGACAAAGAAATTGAGATTGATACCTTCTATCAATTTGCTATCACCAAAGAACAAATCAATACAATCTACAGGGCCGCTTCTGTTATATCTGCGCCTGTGCTTAGTGTTGTCGCTAGTGGCGGTAGTGTAGTTATGAGTGTTGGTGACCCCAATACGCCGAAGAGTAATTCTTTCACAACTGATATCGGACAGGCTGATTTAGAGTTTGATGCTCGACTTGGCATTGAGAACCTAAAAGTAATTGCCGATGATTATGAAGTGACAGTCAGTGCGAAAAAGGTGTTTAAGTTTACAAATAGTAAACGCACATATTACTTGGCCCTTGAACCAAGTTCAAACATCTAATTGAGGAAAAGTATTAATGAGTGAACTAACCATACCTGTTGGCATGAAATTACCAGACAATGTGACTTTTCATATGCGAGTCCGTGATGAGAAGATGGTGGCGAATGCCGAGAATAACCCATATGTCTGGCAGATGGTTGACTGTCCTGATATATTTAAAAACAAACGAGTAGTTTTATTTGCTGTGCCTGGGGCATTTACCCCAACGTGTTCTGCTTATCAACTGCCGGACTATGATGCCAATTACGAAATGTTCAAACGCGCTGGTATTGATGAGGTGTATTGCCTATCCGTCAATGATAGTTTTGTTCAGAACAAATGGTCTGATTGGTTGGATGTTGATAATGTCAAATTCATTCCCGATGGCAGTGGGTTCTTTACTGAACAGATGGGTGCGTTGGTACGCAAAGATAACCTTGGGTTTGGTGCGAGGTCATGGCGGTATTCGTTACTTGCTAATGATGGCGTAGTCGAGGTTGCATTCGTGGAAGAAGGATTTGATGATAACATTGCCTTTGACCCATATGAAGTATCTGACCCGTTGACCATGATGGAATACATCCAGAATGAGAGTCCAATTGGCAAACAACTAGAGTTGAATATATTTGATGGATTGGGAACAGACGAAACTTTTGCCTAAAGTCTCATATGACTTAAAACTTTTATCAAAGGAGTTTGCAAAGGATTTTATACAAACGCATCATTACTCACCTGTGATGCCTAGACTGACAAAACACTTTCTAGGGTTTTTTGTCGAAGATAAGTGTGTTGGTATTTTGACTCTAGGTTGGGGGACTCAGCCTAGACAAACCATTAATAAAATGTTTACTGGTCTAGAGTCAAAAGACTATTGGGAAATCGGTAAGATGTGTATGACCGATGCCATGCCAAAGAATTCAGAATCACAAATGATATCCCATGCCATAAGATGGATTAAAGAAAACCAACCAACAAAACAGTTTCTATATACAATGGCTGATGGCATAATGGGCAAGTGTGGTTATGTCTATCAGGCCAGTAATTTCTTATATGGTGGCAAGTACTTCACTCAAGTGTATGACATCAATGGAGAGAAGGTTCACCCCAGAACAACAAACAAACTATGCCAAGAGAATGCAAAGTTTGTTGGCAAGGAAAAGGTGTTCTGGTTAACTTCAGATTTTATGAAGCATAAAGGCATAAAGAAAATAGAGGGGTATATGTTTAGGTACATTTATCCCCTGAACAAGAAGGCGAAACGGTTAATGAAACATTCAAACATGGATTGGGTTAGAACATACCCGAAAGACCATGACTTGAAATGGTTTGATAAGACTAGTAACCCCAAATTCCAAATTGAAAAGCCCCATTTTACATATGATAATGTAGTGTACAATGCCAAGAACATTGGGATGGGCGCAACCCTGAGAGATTTATTATGAAACTAATTTTAGTGTCGGGTGGGTTTGACCCATTGCACAAAGGTCATCTTGACATGCTGACAAGTGCCAGACAACTGGGTGACCGATTATCGGTTGGACTGAATAGTGATGAGTGGTTGACCAGAAAGAAAGGTGCGCCCTTCATGTCCTTCAATGATAGAATGGATATCCTAATGGAACTAGAATGCGTTGACCATGTAGTGCCATTTGATGACAGTGATGATACCGCAAATGATTTCATTCGCACGGCAATATCAACTCACGGCACCGAAGGTAACCAGTTCGTGTTTGTCAATGGAGGAGACCGTGGCCCAGAAAATATTCCAGAACTGGATGACGATGCCACTGATTCACTAGACATTGACTTAGATTTTGTGTTTGATGTCGGTGGCGAAAAGTCTTATTCTAGTAGTGATGTGAATATAGTACAAAGAAAATGGGGCGAGTACAAAGTTGTCCATAAAGAAGAGGAGGCATTGGTTAAGTTACTAACAATAGAAGTTGGTGAGGAAATCAGTTACCAAAGACATTTTTATCGTGGTGAAATCTGGCATATTATTGAAGGTCAGGCCATGGTGAAAACTAGTCGAGGCAGACCACAAAATTATCAATTTGATTACTTGACATCTGGTCAACATTTTGGTATAATACCCTATCAGTGGCACCAAGTTAAGAATGTCGGTAAAGTGCCACTAAGGATAATCGAGATACAACACGGTTCGTATATCGGTGAAGATGACATTGAACGAGAGGAAACATTACATTGAGTAGAGGAAACATTATGAATGAATATTTATGGGTAGAGAAATACAGACCACAAACAATTGCGGAATGCGTGCTACCTGACAGGGTGAAAGAAACCTTCCAAGAATTTGTATCGGCTGGTGAGATATCCAATCTGCTTTTATGCGGGGGTGCTGGTACAGGTAAAACAACTGTGGCGAAAGCACTCTGCAATGAGATTGGTTGTGATTTTATTATGATTAACGGGTCGGATGAAAGTGGTATCGATGTGTTGCGTACTAAGATAAAAGACTTTGCCAACACTGTGAGTTTTGAAGGTAAACCAAAGGTTGTGATTCTGGATGAGGCAGATTATCTAAATCCAAACTCAACCCAACCAGCATTAAGGGCGTTCATCGAAGAGTTCTCTGGTAATTGTAGATTTATTTTTACATGTAATTTCAAGAACAGAATCATTGCGCCGTTGCACAGTAGAACCTCTGTCATAGAGTTCAAACTCGACAAGAGTGAACGACAGAATATGGCAGGCAAGTTCCTTGAACGAATGAAGATGGTACTGGACAAGGAAGGTATCGAATACTCCACGCCAGTTCTCGCTGAGTTGTTGATGAAACACTTCCCAGACTATCGTAGGGTTCTCAATGAACTCCAGAGATACTCTAAGAGTGGTAAGATTGATGAGGGTATCCTCAGTAACATCGCTGAGATTAACACCAAGGGACTCACAGACAGTCTCAAGGATAAGGATTGGCGCAAGATGCGACAGTGGGTAGCAAACAATGTTGACAATGACCCACAAGGTGTATACAGAAAGGTATACGATGCTCTTCTGGATAAGGTCAAACAAGTACCGCATCTGGTATTACTGATTGCAGACTATCAGTACAAGGCTGCATTCGTGGCAGACCAAGAGATTAACCTTACTGCCTGTCTTACTGACATCATGGCCAGTTGTGAATTCAAATGAGTCTAGGTCTGGGTGAACCAGAAAAGATTTATGATGCCGAAGACTACAAGGTAAAGAAGAAATCGATTAGTCCATTTGACTTTGCCAATAGTATCAATTATTCTAAAGAAAACATGATGGTTGATGAGTGGTCAGAAAAACAATACAACGCTTTCATTATAAATAAGTCTATGTCACACGGTATGGATACGGTGATTGCAGCTAATGAGATGAATTCCAGACCACATCTTGATGTTAAGATGCAATATGACTTTCTCCGTTCGATAGTTCGTAAAAAGAAACGATTTAACAAGTGGTTGAAACCAGAAAAAGAAGAACATCTGGAACTGATAAAGGAAGCCTTTGGGTATTCCAATGTCAAAGCACAGGAAGTTCTTAGGATTCTTAGTACTGAAGACATCGAAGGTATAAGAAAGAAACTAAACAAAGGTGGAAAATAACAAACCTATAAATACGTTCATAGTAATTAATTTTAAAATGAAGGTATTATCATGGGGACTGATGATTTTTTTGACATTGATTTTCCAGACTACAAACCTGTTGAAATATTCTTAGAAAAAGAAGATGACTTTTTAAAGGTTAGAGAAACGCTGTCTAGGATTGGAGTGGCATCTAAAAAAGACAAGACATTATATCAGTCCTGTCATATTCTGCACAAACAAGGTCGGTATTTTATTACTCACTTCAAAGAACTCTTTGCCCTTGATGGCAAGGAGGCTGATTTGAGTGATAATGATTTGAAACGAAGGAATGCAATCGCCAAACTATTGGAAGATTGGGGATTGTTAAAACTTCTAGACAAATCAATTAGTGATGATGTGGCTCCGATGAG